>Ga0265780_10002599_pt1 | contig 24339 bp, 15 predicted proteins | sample P1T30metagenome_FD_192432 | JGI IMG/M metagenome (GOLD analysis project Ga0265780, IMG submission 192432) | Plant litter microbial communities from East Loma Ridge, Irvine, California - P1 T30 | ecosystem: Environmental > Terrestrial > Plant litter > Unclassified | place: USA: California... | reverse complement strand
TATCAAGGAGAAGATCAAAGCTGCCTTGCAGCCAAGTAACGCGCATCAGTGCTGTACTGCTGCTATGATGCCAAGAGAAGATGGCGGGGTCGTCGACCCGCAGAATAGAGTCTATGGCACGTTCGGAATGAGTGTGGTGGATGCGAGTACGTGGCCGCTTGTTGCTGGTGGTGGGCCGCAGGCTAGTGTGTATGCTGGAGCTGAGAAGGTGAGTTTACGATTGAGAAAAGTGTGTGATTATGTATCCTGATGGTATTTAGGCTGCGGACATGATCAAGAAGCGTCACGGTTTGCTTTGAGGTCCATTTCTTGACGTCCTTGGCGTTCGTAAGCCACGGAGTGGACATTGGGAGGCTGTCGGGGTTTGCGGAGTTATCGCTCTTGACTATCAGTCGGGCGTTGATCTCATCTCACGTGTAGTCTACATTCAACACATAGTATTCTCACGCAGAGATGAGGTGCTTATGCGTCACTATTGAGTAGATTCTCCTAGCAGAACTATATATACTTGACTTGAGTACAGCAGAGGACGTCTTTCGCTGTTAGACTGATCTAGTTGCACCCAAGATGGATACTTCACAGCTTTTCAGTGTCGAAGGCATGATCGCAGTGGTAACAGGTGGAGGAACAGGTAACGTCTCTTCTTACCATCATGTCATTTAATCACCAAAACAACCACTAACAGTACCCCAGGGATCGGCCTCATGATAGCCCATGCCCTGGCCTCCGCCGGCGCGTCCAAAGTATACATCCTCGGTCGCCGCGAGGACAAACTGTCCGCCGCAGCCTCTCAACACGAAAACATCATCCCAATCCAATGCGACATTTCATCCAAAGCATCTCTCCAAGCCGCCGTAGACTTCATCGCCCAAGACACAAGCTACATCAACCTCCTGGTCGCAAACTCCGGTATCTACGGCCCACCATCAAGCTTCATGCCCGGCTCAAGCATCAAAGAGCTGAGGGAACATATGTTCGAGAACACATCTATGGAAGACTTCACACAGGCCTTCCACGTTAACACTACCGCGACGTACTTTACTATGCTGGCTTTTCTCGAACTACTGGATGCAGGGAATACGAGTGCCATAGCCGGTGGGTTTGGTAAGCCACTGAAAGAAGGTAGCAAAGTACCAAGCATCCAGTCACAAGTCATCGTCACGTCCAGCGTAGGCGCCTTCCTGCGTGAATGGCAATGCGCACCAGCGTATGCAGGGAGCAAAGCAGCAATCATGCATTTGGTTAAACATGCCAGTACGGGGCTTGCGCCGCATAGTATCAGAATCAATGCTTTGGCGCCTGGATGTTCGTCTCCCCCTCCCCGCAAACCTACCGGTCCGTAGCTAACAGCGTGTCAGTCTTCCCATCTGAGATGGCCAATGCAGTTATCGAAGGCAGAGACCCCAGTACAGAGAGCGTCGACGATCCGAACTTCATTCCTGCACGGAGGTTTGGCGGAGAGGAGGAGATGGGTGGGACGGTGCTGTATCTTGCGAGTCGGGCGGGGAGCTTTTGTAATGGGTTGGTTCTTGTTAACGATGGGGGGAGGTTGGGTGTTACGACGAGCACTTATTGAAGAGGATAAGGGTAAGGGGTATGTATGAGCAGCTGCTATGGAAATATGAAGGCAAGTCATATCTTCTCTTGTTCCCAGCCCTGCGCGAGAGTAGTCGCGACGCCGTGGCATGCGTGCTGTGATTATGACATCATAGCCGCTGAATATCCACCGCCTGATGCACGTCGTTTGCGATACTTGGCTGATCATGCCTCGCAGCGCAAGCTCCTTTTCTGACCAAAAAGATGTTTAATGTCCGACCGGCAAGCAGCAGCTGTAGGACGAAGCAAGACAAGGCTGAGCGAGAGCCTTTCACCCCAGCGTTGCTCAGCGGCAAGCGCTATGACAGGTGGACGACGACCCACCATCTACTGCCCACCGCCAACCCCAACCCCTAAACCAGCCTTTCACAAAATCCTTCGATACCACAAACCCTCCTTCTAGCTCGCCAACCCATCACCTCTGTGTCCCCCCACCCCTTCCGGCACCACTTCCCCCATCCACACGCATCACACCGCCCCTCGGCCCCTTTCCCCATCCACCACCAACCCTCCTACAACACACATGCAACACTCTTGGGATAATCCCCGTAGACGCGCCGTACAGAAGTGGAGCCTCATACTACGCATCCAGTCCTGCATGTTCTGCTGTGCGACGCCTGCTGACCGGCTTTGTGCGTGTGTGACGGCCGTCCTGTGTAACGCGAGCAGGGAGGATATGCCTGCACCTGCCCTGCGGCAGGGTCCAGATGCAGCCCGGACCCGTGTTCTGAAACGAGCGTTTGTTTACTGCGTTTGGTTGTGTGGGTTGGGGGCGGTGTGTAGCCTGCGATGTGTGTATGTGGGGAGATGGAGACGGAAAGCGGTATGTGAAAGAGAGATTGCTGGTTGGGGGTTGTCGTTACGAGGTGGTGTGGGTCTGTTTTCGGGGTTTTGCAGCGAGTGTTTGGGGGGAAGTGACATGAGGTGTCTGCAAGTCAGGCAGGGTATACTGTTGGAGTGTGGTTGCGCAGCTCAAGGTAAACTCTTTGGAGAAGCGAGAACGTGCATGTCCTTTTTGGAACAACGTGAGAGTGGTGAGCAACGCGCGTCAGGTGGTGACAGTACCTTGCTTCACTCTGCAGATGGAACCGTAGGGCTGAAGCTCGTTACGATTATCATTATTCGCTCATGACACCTTTTATGCTAATCAGTACAAAGTATCCGGTACATGACCTCCTATGTTTCCGTGGTATCGCATGCGCAGCAACCTTATACACACTAAGCTTGCGACATGTGCTTTTCCCAATTTGAGCGAGTGTGAACGTGATAAGAATGCGGGGTGTGTTTAAGGAGCGGCCCTGGCGTTTTGTCTTGATGAGAAGACATGGTAGTGATACTGATGTACAAGAATAGACAATAGCCGCCCAAGCAGAAAACAATCGTAACGTTTCGTAGCGTAGCAATGATGCTGAAAGCAATGCAGTGTAGAATATCGAGACGAATACATAGCGTTACAACACAGTGTTGAAAAAGCAGAAAGGAAACATGGTTTGATGAACGCCAACCGGAAATAGCTCACCGGTTGCTGAGGACAATGCGAAAGCGTAACGTGAACCGGGCCGAGAGCCATGCTCATGATGATGACGGAGTGCTCGACGAGTCGATTGCCGGGACTAAGATGCAGAAAGGGAAGAGCGTGCTGGCTGGAGCTCCCTGTCCAAGGATGCAGCGATGTGAGATGTTGTACATTGGCATGAATTCAGACCATTAAGTACCCCACGGTGGTGAGAAGAAGGATTGGGCTAGGCAATAGTGACGAGATAAGAAGAGTGATGCAGGCAGGCTGATCCGCCGTGATGCTGAAGGGGGTATCTCAGTAGGTGCTGTTGAGGTTTCCCATCGAGGTGCGGTGGAGCTGCACAGGCTGCATGTTCCGATTCTGGCACGACTCGCGATGCAAGCTACGATTTCCTGGGGAGCTCCGTGTTTGGCTGTGGCTGAGAGGTGTGTAGCGATGGCCACTGACGAGTGTGCAATCGCTCGATGATTCGCCACTTATCGAGTTTCGCTTTGACGACGAGTCAGGGCTGTAGCTGTATAGATTCGTCTGAGAGGCTGGGCGTGTCATTGGGCGTGTCTCACGGACATAGGAGTAGTTTGTTGCTGGAGCTGGCGCACTCATGCCTTCGAGAAGACCAGATGTACTGAAGTTCAACTCGAGCTGAGATGCAGCGGTGGTTGCAGTCGCATCGTCTGCGGTCGACGTTGTGTTTGGCATATAGCTCATGCTGCTCTCCGCATTGTCTGGCATGGCCGGGGATATTAGTTGCGTAAAGGCGTCTGCAGATGCCACCCCGGATGCGTTGGCGTGACTCTCGCTATCGGTAGTCCACGGTAGTAACGATTTCGCGAAAGAGCCTCTACCGTCCATACCCGAAGTGCCAATAGCTTGGGCCGAGCGGAGACGAGCATCTTGCATCTGGTCGACAACATGACTGCTCTGAGCTGGGCTCGGTTGTGGCATTGGCAGTTGTCTCCTAGGCACGCTGGAATCCAGAGGGAGAGGTTGTCGTGGATGGGGCCTCTCAGGAATAGTCAATTGCAGAGAAGACATTCCGGTATTGAGAGGTGATACATCGGAAGGTGTAGCTAGTCGACCATTTGTATGAGCGAATTGCAAGTCCTGGTCAAAGTATGTGCTTCCTTGCTGCAAAGACTTCGCAGTTGGCTGAGTCCAGCGATAAGCAGGCGTGTACATGTTTGTGTTTGCGATTGCTGTAGACTGTGGTAGATATGCGGGTGGCTGGTCGAGAGGGTAGGCGTCAACCGGCGATGTGTCTTCTGAATAGGGAAGAGTCCATGCTGAAGAATAGGCCGGCTTCGAATCGAGTTGTGAATATTGCTGATTTGGCATGGGGCGTGCATAAAGACCGCTATTGCCTCCCGTAGAGTACATGGACATCATGTTGTTATGCGCGGTAGCCATACCACTGAGGCTGTAAGCCATGCTTCTGTCGTCTAGCACTTTGTGGACGGAATCGGATCCCACCTGACTGAATGAGTGAATGTACAAAACGCAAGCAACTAACGTACTCTGTGGAATTGACAGCCTGCCGGTTCTACTCCAGCCGTTCGACAGTTGACGCACCCAATACCATTTCCAGGATCGCCGCTGCATCGAATCTTCCTCTTACGGCAACGCGCGCACTGGAGACAATGTTGGTAAAAGTAGGAACAGCATTTATAGAGAATGTAGCTAGGAGGGCAGCGAGAAATTGTGTTCTTTGTGAATGGTTCCGAAATTGTTGAAACACATGTTGACATACCGCTACTGCAATGCGACGTCTCGCTGGCCCATTTCCCATCATGGGTTCTTCCATGCTGGCTCGGTTATGCATACCGCCCACTGGGCCGCCCATGGGATAACCTCGTGGATTTTCTCGCGTATTATGGGCTAAGGACAGCGGAGCATTGCGATCGCTGTACATGTAGTTCGGATAGGACAGGTTGTGAGGCAAACAGCGTCGCGGACTGCCGTACTCCATGACTGACATACTGGCGAATCAACTGAACGTCAGCTATTTCAGTCTCCATGACCTGAAGTTGACTTACATCTCACAAGGATACCGACAAGATCGACTGTTGGCGAATTACCCACAGGTATGATTCGGATAGCGTTCGCGGGATGCAACGCCCGAGTCAAGAAAGGGCAGTAGTTGATGACTGGACCGTGGGCGCTCCTCCAGGGAGAAAGTGTAATGAACCGGTGAGCAGGTCATACGATGATCGGCTGGCAGGATTATGTTTATAACCCAAACGAGTTCCTTGCGTCGGCAAAGACTGTTATACTGGATAAGAGGATGATGCAGGGCGAACGTGGCTCCAAAGATTGGCTTCGAGTGTGAGTGTTGATCAGGAATTTGTTTGTGACCTCTGTCCCCCATGAGAGCTATCTCGTTAGTGCCTCCGGACACCTGCATGCATGGACGCGGTACGGTGACTGTACAAGAACCTGGGCCTGCGCTTCCAAGAGAGCACTGGCCAAACCCCGCGGAGAGAAAGACAGGTGAAACATCGTACGGCCTAGGTCCTGTGAATACTTCTTCATGACAAGCGCCAGAGCCGAATGAAGACCCATGAAGTATGTGATGTGGCCCCCACCCCTTCCTCGATGGGGCTATCTCGTAGTCGTGAGGCTTTAGCAGATACCCAATCGGACAAACACTGATGACTTTTCCCGTTACAAAGAAGCCACGTTATCAGCTAGGCTTGATCTTTCGCAAACAGTCGATGGATGTTTGTAACTGACATAGTGTTACCGCGGATCCGGGATGTGAGGCACGGATTTGACAATTACAATCGACTTGCCCTAATCCAGGACGAGTGCGCCAGGCTCGCAGGGGTGTCAAAAGAGTTAGTGCGCGACACTTGCGAGGAATGGGCTTTCTGTGAGGGAGAACACGCTGTTGACCAGCGAAGGGACCTACTCAGGGCTCTCAAGTCTCGTAGTACTGCTTGTAGCATATATTGGCACATTTGATCCTAGGAAGGGTCTGTTGTCAGATCAACTAATCGCTTCGAGCATACATGGCTTGCGCTGAAACGTACCTGCAGATGATAGCCAGCCTCCTTGAAGACCCTCTGATTGGCTGACTGACGAGCCAATGCCGCTGGTAGTACCTCCGATCACGTCATTTGCTAACAAGCTGTTCAACCTTACAAGTTTGGCCGCTGAGGATGGTCCAAGGAGTTGGCAGAGGATTGTACGATTGGCGATCCAAAAGCCCTGTACTGAACATGTATGCTACCGCTGGCATCTATCCCACAGCCCCACGGCAAACGGATATACGGGGAAAGCTGGGGTAAGGTTCTGGTGGGTCCTATGCCTATTATGGATCGCGGTGAACGAAAAGAACTGGATTCGATGATGGGCCGGCTTCCAGATGGTACCACGTAGAGCCGATACGAAGATGATGCTACGTAGCGTATCTCAAAGTAATGCTCCGTGTTCACTATGAGTGACTTATCCAAGCGCGCTCGAAGCTTGAGTATGCCAGGGGGTGAAACAAACCTGCTCTGCACCTCGAGGGCCCTAGGAGTAGTAGCGCTACGACATATGGTGAGGACCGGAATTACCGGAATTGCTCGATCTGTCGATGTAACAAGCCAATGTGCGCAGCACAGGCCAGCGCCAAGCTGCAAGCAAACTTCGATGCGCATCCCATGTAAATGACCCATCATCGTAAGGCGATCTTTCTGGGCTCAAAGCTTCATACCCCGGTTCAATGCATCGATGTGCATTAGCTTGTGCATCAAGTCGCACAGTCATGTTGGGTCAGGCTATACCCGCATCCGGTCTGAAGCCCGTGGGGTTGGGATGACAGGCAGATTACAAGGCTCGTGGATCCATCGTTGCTGTGCGTCTCTGGAAATTTAGGTTGCGAGTACGCATGAGCGAATTGCTGAAGCTCCGTCTTCGCAGTGACAGTGTCACCACACCTGTAATTGTCAGGCATGCTGTGTCGCCTCCCTGGAGCAGAAGAGCTCCTGCAATCTCGAAGACAGCAGTGATAACAGAGATTCCTCCACTTCCAGCGAGATAATCCCGCAGTTCTCGAAAAAGGATGAACTGGTGGCTCTGGTCTGGGCTGGTTGTCAGGCTTTCGGCTGGTAGCAAGTCGAAGCGAGAAGCAGAGGCCCGCTCCAGGATTTTGACAGCCTGTGGTGGGGAGATATGCCCAATATACAAGACGATGCCCTTTGGTCCAATGCTCCTGACGGACGGGGCCGGGGATTTCGGATCGATATGCAGCAGGCAATGCAGTGGCTGCCCGAATCTGTGTGCAGGGATTGCCGTCAGACGCCTGGTAGCACTCAACGGTCCGCCTCTCAAAAGTACTCAGAGCTCTTTCTTGGTACTCGCACTACTTCCGGACAATGGCTTGACAAGGGTGGAAGCCTGCATCTCTCAGGTGTATCCTAAGTTCGATCTGTCAACGCCGGTAGTGTATGCATCAGGACGCTGCTTTTGCATATAGACAAGCGAAACCAAACGACGATCTGAAGCGCGGGCTGATGTGAAGGCTGCTGGGGCACGTTGCCCAGGGAGTATTGGCTCAGCAGCTTGCGAGACGTGAAGGTGGAGAAACGCGACATGTACCTGGAGCTAGACTAGATTGGGCGTTACGTCATGATGACTAAGCGTCAGGGCTACGCGATCTCGGATGCTGTCGCGCGCGTTGACAAACACTTTGCGACAAACACTCGTTCTCGGCACAACATAGCCCAAACCATGTCTGTGCTGCTGGAAACGTCACTCGGAGATATCACCATCGACCTGTTGGTCGACGATGCGCCCAGATGCTGTGAAAAGTAAGTCATCCAATCCCTATCGCGCGCCTTGGGTTTTCGCACCTGCATGCTGCATGCTCCATCCCGCTGTCTTCCCAAGCTGAGCATAAACAGACACTGACGATTTGTCGCCTTAGCTTTCTCAAGCTGTGCAAAGTCAAGTACTACAACTTCGCCCCCGTCCATAGCGTCCAACCAAACTTCTCCTTCCAGACTGGCGACCCCATCGGCCCTGGGTCCAAAGACAGCGACGGCGGTCGCTCAATATGGGGCTTGCTTGACCCCGCACAGCCCGCGAAGAAGACGTTCGTACCCGAATTCAAGCCTAAGCTCAAGCATGCCGAGATGGGAACCGTCAGCATGGCGACCGCGCCGAACCCCGAAGATCCAGACGAGCGGTTCGCCGGCAGTCAGTTCATCATAACGCTGGGACAGAACATCGACTACCTGGACGGCAAAGCGGCCATATTCGGAACAGTGGTAGAGGGTTTTGACACGCTGGAGAAGATAAACACGGCATATATCGATGACCAGGGCCAGCCACTCAAAGACATCCGCATACTACACACAGTCGTCCTCGACGACCCATACGACGACCCCGCCGGCCTCGTGGAGCCACCCGAGAGCCCTGTACCCTCCGCCGCGCAGCTCGCCACCGTCCGCGTCGCGTACGATGAGAACCTCGACGAGGACAACGACCCGGAAGCCCTGGAAAAGGTCCGCAGAGAACGTGAGGCGCGCGCACAAGCCCTCACGCTCGAGATGGTAGGTGATCTGCCATTCGCCGAAGTCGCACCGCCTGAGAACGTGCTGTTCGTGTGCAAGCTCAACCCAGTGACGCAAGACGAGGATCTGGAGCTCATCTTTTCGCGATTCGGCAAGATTCTCAGCTGCGAGGTCATCAGGGACAAGCGCACAGGTGACAGTCTGCAGTACGCTTTCATCGAGTACACCAATCAGAAGGACTGCGAGCAGGCCTATTTCAAGATGGATGGTGTTCTGATCGACGATCACCGCATACACGTCGACTTCTCCCAGTCCGTCTCCAAGATTGCCGACGATTGGCGGGACGTTACGAACAAGAAGCGGAGACGGGCTGCCGGTGGTTTCGGTGGTATCGACAACCTCGAGAAGAAGAAGCAGTATCGTGATGGCTCCGGACGCCAGATCATGTCGGATTCTGTTGTCAATAACTTGGTGGCCGATCGCGACGTTTCAAAAGATACTGCGCCACGGCCGAGGGATACCGGAAGAGATGAACGACGAGACGACACACGGAGGCGTGAACGGAGGACGGAATACCATGACGACCGCTTCAAGCGAAATCGTAGTCGGAGCCCCAAGCGCGAACGTCGCGACGGTGATGATGGACGGTACAATCAGAGGAGAGAGCGAAGTCGTAGCCCAAATCGCCATCGTGACAGCCGTCGGGAGAGGAGTCGGGATCGCTATCGCCGGGATGATCGGGACCGTCGGCGATGAGGCCACCATTCTGTAGATCGAGGCGCCTTCGGTGTTTAGGATTAGGGCCATGATTGTACCGTCAGTAATGCGACGTCTGGCTGGTCATTCTTAGTAGTTAATGCAAATCCTCATAAATTGCCAACGCGAAACACGGATCTGGTCACATCTTATCGCGCGGTCAGATGTCATATATGGTCTATTTGCTTTTCGATATATTATAAATGTATCTTCTATTACTTTGGGAAATGACTGACTTTAATGTATATTCGTTAATGCCCGATAACAGAATCGAGAGTGAACTTCACGCTTTGATTACCGTGAACTTTCCAAGTGTGTGTAACATTATAGTTGAGCAGGCAACTATTGGGCGTCTGTTACGTTACGCCGGCGGTTCACTTGAAGGTGCTGCCATGGAGAAACAGCACGTGTAAGCGAGCCAGGCATCGTATTATACGGTGACGCGATGGTAGGACAGTCTTCTTTCCTGCGCATTTGCAATGTTTACCAGCCGATGAGGTTTGAGGTAGTGAGCTGCTTAGTCGGGAAACATGGCTTTCGTCGGTTTACCGTAGTGAGGTGTAGTGTGTTGTTTGAGGTTTGGACTCTCTGTCCCTTCAACCTGAGACGGCGGTAGTATCATGCGGGAGTTCTTCTGCATCCTCCTCCTCCTCACCATTTATCCCCTTCTCAGCCTCATAAAAGTCGATGAGCTCATCACAGCACGACCACCAAGTAGTCTGCATCTCCAGCTCTTCATCCAGCGCCTCAAGAAGACCCTCAGGCGGCATCACCGGCTCGAAGATGCGGGCAAAATGCGTCTGGAGCAGGGCGCGCGCAGAGTCCCAACCACCCCGACCCATCCCCCTAACGAACTGCCAGTAATCCACACGACAATGAGGTATCTCGCGGAGTAACTTGTCTATGAGACTATCTGCGTCCCCACCTTGAGTTACTGCGGCGACAGCGGCTTGGTAGAGACCCGATTTCAGCGTGAACTCTGCGGGTTCAGCATCGCTAGCTTCAGCTATGGCGGCGGCGTAAATTTCGCGGTAGTGTTCGTAGTTCCATGCCATGCACGGCGGGATTTCGAGACCAAGCGCGTAAGGTGGGAACCAGTCGTTGCGGAGAAACATGGGAACAGCTGTTGCGCCGATACAGCGTGGTGCTGCGATTGCATTATCCCAGTCGATGATTCCGGTTACGTTGCCCTCCTCGTCGCAAAGGATGTTTTGCAGGTCGAGATCGTGGTGGTGGAGGGTAAAAGTCTCGCCAGATTGCCCGCGGAACGCCGGCTGACGGAAGATGATGCCGAGAATGGCTTGGACACCACTGGCTTCACGCCCATCGTCTTCGTCCCAATCATCGTTTTTCAGTATATCTTCAAGAATCTTATCATTCATCTGTTTCATCTTGGCTTTCACGCGAGCGCGAATATATTCCTCGGTTGTAGCAGCCGGTGGACGTTTAAAAGATTCATCACCATCTTTGTATGTCCAGTGGCACGTGGGTCCAACACCGATGAGATTGCCGTCGTCGTCGAACGTCGGTGCTCCAATGGCCTCAAATTTGAGAGTCTGAATCTGAATCATTACTCGTGCCAAAGAGCGTAGGAACTTGAGACGCTTCTTTTCGATATGGGGAGGCGGGACATCCGCATGTTGGAAGAGATCGGACTCGACGCATGGATAATCTTCTGGGAACCAGATGTTGTTAGCTTGCGTACCGGGTAGCATCGTCATCAAGATGTACGGGAAACCGAGCGCGTTGTCGTGACCCGTGGAGTAGTGAATGACCTGTGCGACAGGTGCCGTTGTGTTCTTGCGGATGTACTCAATTAGCTGAGCTTCGTTCTTCAACACGTAGGAGTCTGCTTCCGTCCAGTGTGCAAATGTACCATGGCCAGGGACGCGGACAACGTACTTGCGAGTTTGCTCGCCTTCACAAACAGTGACAAAAGTCGCTGCGTTGAACGTGCCCTTCGCGCGGCGCACTACTTCGACGGTAGTGGTGGGCGAGGAGGAAAGATCACAGGCCTTGATCAGTTCGCGGTACTTTGCATCGGGAATTGCCTCAATCGTCTTGAAGTCGCAACGCGGGCCGTCACCTTCATCTGAAACGTCTTTGTTGGTGTTCGCGCTTTCGCCACGCTTGCCCTTCTCCGCATCAGAAAGTGTACCCGAGCCAACTGCGGAGTCATTGCGGCCTGGCTTGTCTGGATTGAGCTTCGAGAATCGGAGATCCATGAAGCGTGAGAAGTCAAGTTTCTTACAAGCAGCCTTCACATAGCGGCGCAGACGATGTGTCTTTTCCTTTTTCACAGCAGGCTGCTCTGGCAGCGCGGAGATCTCCCCTTCGGCTTGATCTACAGATTTAGTGGGAAGCTCGTAGGCGTTGGGTTCCAACAAGCGTACGGAAAGGCCGTCTTGTGCCTGGGTCGGTGGATGCTTTAGGTTCGAATGCGATTCGAGGGAAGGAGAGATACCTGGTACGAAGAATGTGTCACCACAGTCAAGACGCGGGAGAGAATGGTCGGTTGGAGCCGTCGACGTTAAAGACGATCGTGAGGGTGGACCAGTGTTGCAGACTTCTGATGTGTGATGTGACAAAGTGGTTGCTGTCGGCGTGTCGCTTGGTAGACGAATCGGGGAGTTTGACTGATTCGTCGAGGACGGCTTCTCAGAGGTCTTGCGGCCCAAGGTAGTGGCGAATGAATGACAGATGTCTTTTCCGAGATTAACCACCTTTTCGAATGGCTTACATGAAGTAGCATGAGATGAAGTAGATGTCTTGGGGGTGGGGAACAAAGTCCCAGTCGCAGCGCGTACATCCTTTTTGTCCTTGAATCCAAACATCGTTGCGCAGGGGTTCTGAATTTCTTCAATAAACTGGCGCTGTTGGTGGTCAGGTCTTGTCAACTCAAGTGTGGAGTGTTGCGGTCTTGGGGGTTGAGTTGCCGGCCCCAGACAAAGAGTCAGTAACAACAAAGGCACAAAGTAGGAGACTCTTATACGAGTATAGATTTGGACTTACCAAGTGAATCTATCTCAGCACGGCCACGCCTTTTGTGGGACCAGCGCTGATAGTAGTGAAGTACGCTAAAAGACAACGGAAGGCCGTGAGCAAGAAGCGTTGACGTACAGAGCCAGGACCACTATCCGAGCGTTCGCGTTTGTCAACAAACTCTGCCATATGAGTGAGACCGAAAGCAAGCGGTTCTAGACTATGTAAGACATACCGTAGTTCTATGTTGGAATGCACGCTTATTGTGTAGCCACACAATGAGGGAATCAAAGGAAGAAACCGAGATGTCACCCAATCACCCTATTGATGGTGTCTTTAATCTCCGGTAATTGCGGCAAAACAGTAATGAGACATTGTCGTGTCTGATGGGAGCGACTCCGTACAAGCAACGAGACAAGCTGCTCTGATCTTGGCGAGGAGCCATCCAAGTCTTTCCGAAGAAGGACCTCCAAGTGCAATAGAACCTTTGCTTCATGGTGTACCAAAGGCAAGTGTGAAATAAGTTAGTATCAGCACAAGATCTTCTGTGTCTCATTAGCTTGGTGAAAGGTATGTGGTACTTTGGACCGCTGACAGCTTGCGAAGGAAGACTGTGGCAACCCAGTCGCAGCTATGACCATTCACCTCTCGTACCTCGTAGTATATCAAAAGGCACTCTCCCTGCCATAGATATACGCACACAACTTCCTACGCAACCTGCACTCCAGTACGGATTTCTCAACTATCCCCACAGAAACATACGCGTACTCAAAGTATACGCCCGTGATCCATTCAAGCTCCTACCTCATCCTCCCATATTTGACTCTTTTAGCTCTGTCGATATCAGGAACCGTTATTCCTCTTCGCAGTCCTCGGCCGCAACACACATTCGCTGTACACCTCTTGTATTCTTCAGTCTTCTGTGTAGCAAGTCTCGCCATCATAGGACTAGGTGATAATCCAAGATGCCCATATTCAAGGGTTTGAAGAGTAAACTCGGTGCTGGGGAACCCAAAAAGGAAACGAAGGCCAAGCCACTCCCTCCTCGACTCGCCTTCACGGAGCAAACCTACCCCGACGAATACATCATCAAGAATTTCGACGACCTCTTTTCCAAGACAGTCCGAGTTTGGAGAGGCGGTGACTGGAATAAGAATGTAAGAAATGGTGCCACAGGCGCACTATTCGAATCATCCCACCACGTGCCCGGCGAAGGCGCTAAGGATCGTGCGGCTTTCAAGGACGGCAAGTTTGGATTTTGCCTAGAGTGGATCAACTTCTTGTACGAGGGAAAAGTCTATCGTGTCCGCTGTATGAATGCGTTCTGCGTAAGATCGCAACAATGTACAGACCACCCCAAAGCAGTGTACAAGGACGGCCCAAACCGCATCTATGATCTCTTGAATTGGGGCGAGACGATCAGATATGGTATGATCAAAGATATCGGCGCTCCAGAGGTTCCTTTGACGGATGAACAGCGGAGATTGCAGGCCGTGAAGGATCTCAAAGAGCTAGAAAACAGGCTAGGTGTGGCGTATGACGATGGTCAACCTGCCGAAGAACTGACTAATCAGGTGGAAATCATGCGGAGAGCGATCAGTAACAAAAGTTACTTGCTTGAGGACAGATCAAACGCCGCGCCCCAACCCTCTGCTCCTGCCACTATTCTCAACTCCAGGAAAGCTTTGAGTAACAATGCGCCAGGTAATCCAGACCTCGACGCCAAGGCCAAGCGTAATCCGAACAATGCCGCAAAAGGAGGCAAGACGGCCTTCACAAGAGCCTTGGACTCGATCAATGAGCATCCGGGATCCTGAGACCATATCTACCCACCGCTTTGAAGGTCATGAGAGGTAGACTTGTAGGGACGCATTGTGTACGCAGTTGACCCTGTCTTGACTTATCCGCAGATTTGGCGCCCATGGATGAGATAGCGAAGCTGATCTCCGACTTTTGGTATAGCGTGAGGTCGATATAGAATAGAAAAGATCCCAAAACTATCTCTTTCTTGCATGTGAAACATGATTGTCTCTCGAGGGTAGCGAAAGAACATAGGCGTGAACGATTGCACACGGCGTTAGTGGAATGCGTCGAGGCGTGTTATGAGAGACATAACCGGTAACTGTAGATGCGCAGTCAAGGATCTCAAGCTGCCGCTCGATCTACCGAGCCCGAGCGTAGCAGGGTGAAACTGTTATGCGCATCGTGGATAATGTGTGTGGTGTCGTATGATGGCCCTGGAGGCAGGTACGGTCCGCCGCGCTGACGCGAACGGCAAACACAAAGAGCGATCAACCAGAAGCCAGGCCAATACCCTTTGATCATTTCGCGAGCGATCTCGATTCTCACCGACCGCAGTAAAAACTCACAAGCCGTCCGTGGCAGTCAACAGCCAAAAGTGTGAAAATGGAGTGAGGTGGAAGAGCGAGGAAGCGACCACCGACGCGACAACGAAGGCCGCACTTCAAGACACGTGATCGCGCGATTGCCGAGTGCGGAAACCACGACCCCAACGCTCCCATGTTTTGACGACTAAACAGACGAGATCGTAGCGCCTAGTAAAACTGAATCATAAGACACAAGTTAGTTGATGCATGTTCCGAAGAGAAACAGGAGACGACACACACACACACATCCTCACATCCTCGAAGCGGATCACACGCCAATTGACAATAACATCGTCATATTTCTTCTTAATTATCTACCCAGCACCCAGTCTCAGCCAACGCGCAGCAACGCAACAACGTGACTCTATATTCCCATCTCATGCGTCTCATTTTCCCTCCAGCAAGTAAAAAAGCCCCACCGAAACGCAATTTGTATCGGGCCAGCAAGTCTGTCTTTCTAAACATGCGCAAGCATCCATCTCTCAAAAAGAAAGCCCCCGATTATGTTCTGAGGGCAAAGGCGCGCAATAATTCAACAAACAGACGCTCCGCTACCAAACGCCCATGCGCAATTTTCTTCCAGAGCAAGGTAAAAGCAGAATGATTAAACGCCCGTAAAACAACCCCAGCCGCGTAGAAGGGAACTCAGGGTGTTTGTATGCAATCTTGAACCGCGTGACAAGAGTAAAAGAAGAAACGCGCAAAAAGCAGGTTTTTGGTGCCACAACCGTGCAGCTTCGGATAATAGTGGTACAAAAGCATGGAAAAAGAGGGAAAGCCCCATCACTCGTTGCGCAGAATCCATGTGAGTGACAGTAGTAGTGCCGTGAGCCTAGTTAAAGGAACGGCATACCACATATACAGACATGAGACTGCTATACGAGACCAGCCGTGATAGGGTAGAGCGACCATGGACGGAAGAAGTTCTAGGAGAGAGCACTCTCGGGGGAGAAGGGGAGCAGGTAAGGCACTTGCTCGACATTTTCACACCGGAAGAGGTCACTCACCCAGATCATCAATCCATGGCAAAGAGAGAGGAGGAAAAGAACATTTTCATACACAAAAACTAGAAGAAGAGATCGAGAGAGAAAAAAGAAGGCTCCGATACCTACATCGCCATCAAGCCAACTATTGCTTTGGAGATCTGGAATCAATGTTAGCACGTGCAAGATAAACGGAGGGCTGTCTACAACTATGACCAAAGGGGGTACTTACGTAGGAGAGTACGCTCCGCCCGGAGAGGTAGGGCTGTAGCGCGGGGAGGTAGGTGAGAAGGAGCCTGCTGGACTCGTGGGCGAGTAGCGAGGAGACGTCGGGCTGTATTGCGGCGACGTGGGTGAAGTCGGAGACTGCCTGTTGCTGCTCGCTTGGTACTGGGGGCTTGTGGGACTGTACTGCGGCGATGTGGGACTGTATTGTGGCGAAGTCGGGCTGTACGCGGGGGACGTCGCGCCACCCATGAACGTTGGGGACGTTGGGCTGTAGTTGGGCGATGTGGGAGAGTATTGAGGCGACGTCGGGGAGTAGCCAGCAGGAGATGTGGGCGAGTACGACGGTGATGTGGGTGAGCCGTATCGAGGCGATGTAGGCGAGTAGTGCGGGGATGTAGGCGAAGCCATGTATCCTGGTGATGTTGCGGCGAAACGAGGGCTGGCAGTACCAGGCGAGGTAGGCGAGTAACCAGGCGAGGTTGGTGAGAAGCCTGGAGACACCGGGCTGGTAAAGCCAGGGGACATGCCAGTGAAGCCTGAACCACCCGGGCTTCTGCCTCCGTCGTACCCGCCGGGGCTGAAACCACCACCTCCGTACATACGACCATAGTCAGTGAGACCACCGGAATCGTCACCTCCACCAGCGGCAGCCATAGGAGAGAACGAAACCTGATCGTAAGAGCCGACACCCATGCCGCCCTCGTACGTAGGAGAGCCCAAGTCATAGGGTGTGTTGGCCCCGTCACTCAGGTAGTTGCCAGCGCCAGCAGCGCCACCCATCATCTTGGAGTTGTCCTCCACCATGGTGAGAAGCATGGCGTTGTCCATGACGACGTCAAACTCTCCAGTACCCATAGGCGCCAACTGACCGAGCATGATGTTCTCAGATACACCACGGCAGTCGTCCAGCTCACCAAATCCGGCAGCTTCCAGGAGAATCTCGACTGTTTCTTCGAAAGAACAACGCATAAGAGCACCAGTGTCGTTACGGTTGATACCGTGACGGGTGATGGCCATGAGAAGACCACGCTGGCACATAATGTCGACGAGCAAGGCCATGTGACGATGGTTGACGTAAGAACCGTCGAAGGACAAGACCATACCAAGCTCCTTGAGAAGACCTGCACGAGCCGCTTCGATTCCAAGAACAGCGAGGATCTCGATGAAAGAGTTGGAGTAGGTCTTGGTGGCATCAACGCCCTCAATGGCAAGCACCTCGGCCAGTGCAGTACCTGTAGTATCGAGCACCCACTCCTTGCACTCGTCCTTGTTCTTCGAGTGTACAAGAGACTTGTCTGCTAACTCAACGGTAGTGATGTGGTCTCGGATGAAAGCACGCTCGATACCGCGAACACCACGTAGCGTAACGTCATCGAGAAGATGCTTCTCAAGCTTGCGCATCCATCGCTCGTCACGCTCGTCCTCATCCTCGTCATCCTTTTGAAGGTTCTGGTCCCAGATGAAACGAACACGCATGACCTGCTCGTCGGCGTTCTCGTCACTGAAGATGACTGCCAGATTGGGCTTGAACTCTTCCTTGATCTTGCCGGCAACTTCGCCAATGGTGATACTCTTGTCCAACAACTTCTTGCGGTCGAGGATGATTCGAAGCAGCCACTTGGACTGGGACTCGATAACTTCGTCCTCTTCGGGAAGAATGAAGTAGGACTCAACCATGTCCTGGTCCTCCTCAACTAGCGTGGACTGGATGTCGGGGTCGTAGTAAAGCTCAACAGCTTGTGTCAATGAGCGGAGGGTTGTGAGCTCGATGGTGCTTCGCAGGCGCTTGGCATCCTGTTGGCTGGCCTTGGAGTCTGTTTGGCGGACCAACATAGACGGAGTCTTGATGTTGGCAGCGACGTTCAGAATTTCCTTGAGACGGGGCACACCGAGAGTGACGTTCTTAGAAGACACACCGGCAAAATGGAAAGTGTTAAGCGTCATTTGTGTAGCGGGTTCACCGATGGATTGCGCGGCCAGAACACCTACCATCTCACCAGGAGCGACAGCGGCCTTGAGGAAGCGGTCTTCGAGTTCACCAAGAACATAGTTCAGGGCCTCCTTGTTTAGGCGATGCTGAACGACAAGCTTCTTGTATGCGAGACGAGCGCGAAGATGAGCCTTGAACAGATACGTTGCACTGCTCTGGGCCTCTCTTGACAGTTCGTCGGTGCCACGAATGACAACCAATCGCTCCAGAGTCTCCTGCACCTGTCTGATGGTCTCGATGGGGTGTAGGTTGCTGACAGCCTTCTCGGGGTTGATATTAAACCGCGCCTGAGCGGACCGGATCATACGCTGAATGTTGAGCGGCAACTGGAAGGACTCTAGGTTCTCGTCGGTCACATTCTTGCGGAGAGTCTGACGATCAAGTTTGATCATCTCGAACTCTTCGTCCAGGGCTCGTTGAACGTCGACGTCACCCTGGAACATAGTAGCACCCTCCAGCTTCGACACTGGAATCTCCGGGTAGTCCGTCGTGAGAACGTCAAGCTTGTATCCATCCTCAAAGTCGGCCTCGGAAGCCATGAGGATATCCATGGACTGGTTCTCAATGTGTGCGCCATCCAAACCGTCTTCACCGTAGATGAACTCAACGATATCTCCCATAGAGTTACGCACAGTTCCATCGTACTTGACCATAACATCTTCGAGCGCCTTGACGAGACGACGTTGAATGTAACCAGTCTCAGCTGTCTTGACTGCTGTGTCGATCAAACCCTCACGACCAGCCATGGCGTGGAAGAAGAACTCCGATGGCGTAAGACCGCGCAGATACGAGTTTTCGACGAATCCACGAGACTCTGGCGAGTAGTCATCCTTGGAGAAATGCGGCAGCGTCCGGTACTTGAAACCATAGGGAATACGCTGTCCTTCCACAGCTTGTTGACCGACGAGGGCAACCATCTGAGAGATGTTGACAGTGGAACCCTTGGAACCGGAGACGACAGTTTGGACAACGTTGTTGAAGTCCTTCAAACTGGTCTGAGCCGCGGTACCTCCACCCTCACGACCTTCGTTGAGGAACTTCTGGACCTTGGATTCGAATGTACCACGAATTGTCATACCAGGCATGGGCTCAAGCGCGTCCTTAGTAGCCGTCGCAATGATCTCTTCAACCTTGGCCTTGGACTTGCCAATTTCGGAGGCAATCTTGTCGGAGGTGGCAGGGTCTGGGATGGTGTCACCCACACCGAAACTGAAACCGTACGTAAGAAGCCACCAGTTACAGATGCGCTGGCAGGCATTGAAGAACTTGACTGCTGCATCCGGTCCGAGCTCGTTGAAGATGATGTGAATAACACCACCTGCAGAGGCTCCGACAATCTTCTTTGTGACCTGACCGTAAAGCAGCTGACCACCCTTGATAGCGAACGACTTGTCGACGATGTCGTTGTATGCATTGGGTTTGGAGTCCGCCTCCTTCTTCTCAATGTTGACCTCGCGTGGGAAAGCCATGCTGATAATCTGCTTACCAGTCCAGAGAGGCCGGGGCTTCAGAATGGCCGGCTCTGGAACAATACCATCCCAATCAGGCACCCACATGAGGATGGGCATGACCTGCTCGATGGGGATGAAGTTGTCACGACGACTCATCTTGTAAACACCGAGAAGCGTGTCCTGCACGATACCCATCAAGGGCTGGTTCTTCTGTGGTGATACAATCTGCTTGGGAACCATGCACAAGTTCTGCACCTCAGCGCGGGTCTCGTCACTCTGGGGGACGTGAAGATTCATCTCGTCACCGTCGAAATCAGCGTTGTAGGGTGATGTGACGGACAAGTTGAGACGGAAGGTTGAGTAGGGCATGACCTTGACGCGATGTCCCATCATAGATTCCTTGTGAAGCGAGGGCTGACGGTTGAAGATGATGACATCGTCATCATCAATGTGGCGCTCGACCTTCCAGCCGTACTGTAACCGCAGGTCGTCGAGGTTCTTGTTGTGCTTGAGGTCGAGACGGACACCGTCGGCCTTGATGACGTAGTTGGCACCAGGGTGTTGGTTAGGACCGTTGCGCACCAGGTTCGTCAGCTTGCTGATGTTGAACTTGGTGACAACCTCGGGGTATGTGAGGGTACGTGCGATGGATCGGGGCACACCGACTTGGTCCAGTGACAGGTTAGGGTCACCGGTGATGACAGTACGTGCGGAGAAGTCGACACGCTTTCCCATCAAGTTACCACGGAGACGACCCTCCTTGCCCTTCAAGCGACCACGGATAGTCTTGAGCGGTCGGCCAGACTTCTGCATGGCCTGTGGAACACCGTTGGCGTCGTTGTCCATGTAGGTGGCGACGTGGTACTGGACGAGAGCCTCAAACTCGGCCGTTACGTGAGCAGGCGAACCCTCCTGCTGACATTCTGCGACACGACCGTTGGCGCGGATGATGTCTCCAAGCTTGTAGGTCAAATCGTCCTCTCCACGCATACCCTGGCCGGTACCGTCGACGGAGATACTGGGGCGAACCGGAGGTGGAGGTACTGGCAGGACATCGAGAATCATCCATTCGGGGCGAGCGTAGTCGGCGTTCAGACCGAGCAGTTGGAGTGTGTTGTCGGACATAAGCTTGAAGATGGTCTGCGCCTGCTTCGGCGTGATGACTTCCTTGCGATCGCCTTGGCCGTCGTCGTCGTCCTTCTTGCTCTGTTTCCAGGTGCCGGTCAGCTTGAGACCCTCCTTGCGGATAGAATCTGGCTGTTTGCTGCCGCAGCCGCCGTGGGCGATCTTGGGGAGCTTGTTCTTGTCGCTGCCGTCGTCCACATCCTGCATGCACACGGTCTTGCCCTTGGACATGCGCCAGATCTTGTCGAATCGCTTCTTCGCATCCTTGGTCTTGGCGGCGGCGGCCCAGTCAGGATGGTTCTGATATTGCAGTTAGCATGAGCATGAAAATCTAGGATCTGAAGTCTCTGTCTTCCGCGGGAAGACTTACGAAGTCAGCCTTGATCAGACCACACGTGTGGCAGACAGTCTCGAGCAGCTTCTTGATCTTCACGACGAAACCGACGTGGAAGACGGGTGTGTGCAGTTCGATGTGACCAAAGTGACCGGGGCAGGTCTGGATGTCCTCCTTGCAGGTCGCGCACGAGTACATGCGGTCAATGGTGCCGAGCTTGGGGTCGTTGAGACCCTGCTCGCGCGGCTTCTGCTTCTGCTCGTCCATGGTCTCCGGGTAGATGATGTGGACCACGCTCATGGCCTTGATCTCCTCGGGGGAGAGCAGCCCGAACTGAATCTCCTTGATCGTCCGGAGCGGACATTTTGACACCTGTGGGGCGCCGGGAGGCATCCTGGCGGTGGTGGAAGTAGAAAGGGACTGCGGGTGAGAGAACTATCGGTCGGCGGTCGCGGTGGCCACGCCGGGCGGTTCCTCCGCGTATTAAGTAGTAGGTGCGACTGCCGTTGTAGCTGCGTCGATAGCTGTGGCGCCTGGTGAGAGACTGAGTGCGCGCCGCGCGCGGAAGGAGATGCGGTCGAAGAGTCGTACCCGTGAAAAGGGCGGACGGGGGTCGGGGGCTCGCCGGGTCGCGCCTCGGGGTCGGAGGCGTGCGCGCGTATTAAAAGCGCTCGGGGGAGCACTGTCGGGGTCGGCGAGGTGGAAGACGCGCTCTAAGTAGGTAAGAGCGGCCGTTGGTGATGGCGGGTGGGGTGGTGGTGAGGGCGTCGTGCTGTTAGAGACGGAAGGCGACAAAGAGTTGCGGCCGCGCTTTGACGCACTAGCCGAGTCTCACGTGCAGTGACCACCGCGGACGGGACCACGCCGATTCCATGCTGCTCACTTTGCGCCTATGGACTTCATTCACCAGTCGCGTCTGTAAAGATGCTGCCAATTGAGTTCCTTGCCCTGCACTCTCCGCCCTCTGCAGTGCACCACCATGAATCTCTCGCTGGTTGATCCCTTTGTCCTCGCGCAGGACTGCCCCGATGTCATCACCGGCCGCCTACGTGAGTTCGACATTGTTACTTTTCCCACCAGGCAGCAGCTGACAACGCGCAGGCAGCGGCCACTCGACGTCAATTCGCTTCAGCCACCGCGGCGATCTGCTTGCATCCGGACGGGTACGCGAATGTTACGCCGTGCCATGTGATTTCCGCTGATTGGATTCCAGCACGATGGCATCGTCGTCATCTTCGACATTGAGACAAACGGCGTTGCGCGCAAGCTGCGCGGCCACACGCGCCAGGTCCAGTCTCTTAGCTGGTCGACCAACGATCGCTATCTTCTCAGCGCCGGACAGGACTGGAAGTGCGTGCTCTGGGACTTGAAGGATGGCTCGCGGGTGCGCACCGTCCGCTTTGAAGCCGCCATCTTCATAGCGGAGCTGCACCCAAAGAACCAGTGAGCATACAAGTCACCCTTGCAATGCTCTGGCTAATTGCTTTCCAGCATGCTCTTTGTGGCCGCCCTCTTTGAAGACCAGCCCGTCATCGTCGACATGTCCGAGGAAGTCCCTGTCAAACACTCCCTCTCGTCCGCGCCCCATCGAACCGACATAGAACGCGAGAATGCCTCCGAGAAGCAGACGGCGCAAGACGCTAAGCAGACGACCACCATGACGCTCTTTACACCGACGGGCCAGCACATCATAGCAGGCACCAACAAGGGGTGGCTGAATATCATAGACACCGAGACACACGCCGTCCGCTACTCGTTCCGCGTCACCAACAACATCATCGTATACATCCGTATGACGCCATCAGGGAGGGACGTCGTCCTCAATTCGAGCGATCGTATTGTCAGGACACTCCACCTACCCGACCTGAGCGACCCAAAGTTGGACTTTGACACACTGCAGCTGGAAGTCGAGCACAAATTCCAGGATCTTGTGCAGAGGCTCTCGTGGAATCACGTCTCATTCAGTCCCACAGGCGAATACGTCACAGCATCTACCTGGATGAACCACCACATCTACGTCTGGGAGCGTGGCCAGGGCAGTTTAGTCAAGATCTTAGAAGGCACCAAGGAAGAGCTCTCCGTAGTCGAGTGGCACCCATTCCGACCCTTCGTCGCCGCCGTCGGAGTAGACTCAGGCCGCGTCTGGCTCTGGTCCATCCTGCAGCCCCAACGCTGGTCTGCCCTCGCCCCCGACTTCGTCGAAGTAGAAGAAAACGTAGAATACATCGAGCGCGAAGACGAATTCGACATCCAGCCCCTCGAAGAACTGCACAAGCGGCGTCTAAACGCCGAAGACGAGGAAGTCGACGTCCTCACCGTAGACCCTGTTAAGACCTCGGCCACGGAATTCGGACCGGCGATTGGCGACGCAGAGTTCAGGATGCCGGTCTTGTTGGATATCGAGGCGAGCGATAGTGAGGATGAAGTGGTGGCTGTGGGTGCTGGTCAGTTCCGACGCCGCAGTCCTGGCGCTAATAAGGAGTGGATGAATGATGATGAGGTGGCGGTCAGTGGTGATGAGGCAAGGAGAGCTAACGGTACTGCAGTGAACGGGACGAAGAGACGGCGAGGCTGATGAACGAAGCATAGACGGCTGCTAATATCGTTGCTACCAGCTGTATGGGAGGAAGTGCTAAGATGCATCGCGTGACAAGAGCGCGCTGACATGACAACACTGTATGGAGTGTGCTTGAACTCAAGGCATCGTCAATTGCATAAGCGGTTGATAGACGTCACAGTGAAGGGGACTAAGGATAACATCTTATCAATAGATTACTACCACCTCATACAAGAGAAAACGTGGACAGGTCTGCAGACTACATCAAACCAAAAACTTGCAAAGTATGTGATCCAACCTCGACGTATCCTCCATGATGTTCGGTGTTTTCCTACGTTGGCGTGTTACCTTGCTCTTTACCGCGACTCGAACGTTATATTGGCGAATGAGCTGCCATATTCTTCTAACATGCCGTGCTTTCTCTGGTCAAATACTTCGCTCCCACGATTGAAGTCGATTTTCGTCTAAATCGCGGGTGACTGTAAACTCCATGATATTTGATGATGCGTTACGGAGTGGGCTCAAAGGGTCTCCAATCATGATTTCCATTTCGCAGACGAGCGTCTCAATGGCGTTGTCCTGATCTTGACCTCTACATTCCCAACATGTTGCGCATCCTTTACATCGCTCAAATTCAATACATGTTGATTTCCTTGCGATTGCTAGGTGACCACTCGTCTCTTTTATGAAAAATGACCTCCTGCTGCCGACTAGCAAGATGAATCCAATTGAGCTCCTAAATTGTCTTGTTGTTGCGACTACCTATTTTGACATACTACATGTGTCGTACCCACCTCGCATTGTGCTGAGAAAAATGTAGCACCGTGTTCCTCCATATGGTAGGCGGTAGCACATGTTTGAGTCCACAATTATTGGCACGGATTGACTTCGGATGGCGTGGCGCGGCGTCGCTTCATCACACAAACGACGATG
>Ga0265780_10002598_pt1 | contig 24350 bp, 38 predicted proteins | sample P1T30metagenome_FD_192432 | JGI IMG/M metagenome (GOLD analysis project Ga0265780, IMG submission 192432) | Plant litter microbial communities from East Loma Ridge, Irvine, California - P1 T30 | ecosystem: Environmental > Terrestrial > Plant litter > Unclassified | place: USA: California... | reverse complement strand
AACACTATCGGTGATGCTATGCGAATGGCAATCTCGACTCTTGGAAATATTATCGGTGCAACTATCGTCATTGCAATCATTCAACCATACTTCCTCATTGCCATGGCGACTGTTTGTATACTCTACGCCCACAACGCTCAATTCTACCGAAAGTCGTCGCGAGAGTTCAAGCGAATCGATTCCATCCTTCGATCTTCGCTATACTCCCACTTCTCCGAGTCGCTTTCTGGTATCGCTACTATCCGATCTTACGGCGAGAGCGACCGATTCGTATCAGAAAACATCAAGCGAATGGACGTCGAGAACAGGGCTTACTACTTGACTATCGTCAATCAGCGATGGCTCGGTATCCGACTCGATATGCTCGGATCTCTACTTACTTTCGCTGTCGCCATCATCGTCATCACTTCCCACGCCGTTACCGCTGCCGAGGGTGGTCTAGCCTTGTCAACCATGATTACCGTCCAACAATCCTTCTCGTGGTTGGTCCGTCAATTCGCCGAGGTCGAGAACGATATGGTCGGCGCAGAGAGGATCATGTACTACGCCAACGAGCTTGATCAGGAGGCTCCTCATCTTGTTGAGGACAAGAAGCCTGCTCAATCATGGCCTGCAGAGGGAAGAATCGAGTTCAAGGACGTCAGGATGAAGTACCGTGACGAATTACCCGATGTCCTCAAGGGCTTGTCCATTAGCGTGGGCGCCTCTGAGAAGATCGGTGTAGTCGGAAGAACGGGAGCTGGAAAGTCGTCCATCATGGTCGCCCTATTCAGAATGTCGGAGCTATCGAGCGGTTCCATCACTATCGACGATGTCGACGTGTCCAAGATCGGATTAAACGATCTTCGATCTGGTATCTCCATCATCCCTCAAGACCCTCTTCTGTTCTCTGGTACTTTGCGATCCAACATCGATCCATTCTCGACGAAGTCCGACGCAGAGCTGTACGACGCCCTCAAGCGAGCTCACCTCGTTCCAAAATCGTCCAACTACTCTGCCGAGCCCTCGGGAACTCAGACGCCTGGCATGAACCGATTCAACCTCGACACAGTCATTGAAGAGGAAGGAAACAATCTGTCTGTTGGAGAGAGGTCTTTGGTATCATTAGCAAGAGCGATGGTCAGGGGTACCAAGGTGTTGGTTCTCGATGAAGCAACCGCTTCAGTGGATGTCGAGACGGATTCCAAGATTCAAGAAACCATCAGACACGAGTTCAAGGATAGAACATTACTTTGTATCGCTCATAGATTAAGGACAATCTTGAGTTATGATAGAATCTTGGTCATGTCGGACGGACAGGTAGCCGTAAGTTCACTCCCTGGTTTGTTCGAGCTTTTGCTGATTTGCAGGAATTCGATACCCCTGAAAATCTGTTCTTGAAGAATGGTATATTCACTGAAATGGCTCAAAAGTCGTCCATTACTTTGGAAGATATCAAGGCTGCTGTCTCTTTACGTTTCTAATTTAGTTAGTATATGTCTCTTGTGTAGCTTATAAATGGTTTGCTATGCATATATGTGTTGTTCATATCGTATGCGAAGAAGTGTTCCTTCCGCTGTCGGCTACACCCGATGACATGACATGACTTTACCTCCACCTCGACCTGTTACTTTCTTGACTTTTGTTTTCACACTTTACCTTCCCGAGGAGGACAGATCTGGTCTTGTCACCATCATCCAGATGGACAGGGTACAGCTGGGGACCCTTCATCTCGATTCGAGAGCGGGCCGAGAGGTCCGAGAGCCCGACGAAGCGGATTCGACCTGGTTTCGTCTCACTCCGGATTTCATTAATGCGGGCCTGTTGGCCGATCTTTCGGCCTCAGACGAGCTTGTTGCACTGCTTTCTGAGCTCTTGGACGATCCTGGTATTGAATTCGAAGCCGAGTGTCGAATCGAAAGCCCGCATTTGGTCGCACGATGCAGCTTGATACCCTCGGATGGAAGAGGAGGTGACTGGAGAAAGAAACCCAGAAAAGACCGTGCTCGAGCGCTGAGGAGGCTCTTCGCTAAATTGAAGATTGGATGGAATGGGGCAGGGGATTGGTTACTGGCTAAAAGGGTAAGTCAGTCAGTCCAGGACAAGCTGACAGCAGGAAGAAGACCGTTTGAGAATCAATGAGCTCTACTCTCGTGTACCCTCTCCTAAAAAGCCAGAGGCAGAGGACTGGACGCCACTATCTGTTGGAGATCAGGATGCGCATTCCCGGATTCTACGAGGGGACGACATAAAGGGTATCAAGACGACTCTTTTTGGATATCAGCTCGTAAGCGATTTACGGGGGTTGCTCTGACCCATTAGCGATCTGTGAATCGGATGATTCAAATGGAAATGGAGCCCAAACAGCTCATAGATCCTCGTATGACGGAGCTGTTTGAAGCTGGAACTGGACGGAGATATTATGTGAATCTCATGAACTTTGATATCCAGCTCTTCCCGGGTCAGTACAATCTACCTCGTGGCGGTGTCCTGTGAGTAATTTTGCAGCACTCGCTCCAGATCAAGATGCTAATGCCATGCAAGATGTGAGCAAATGGGTGTTGGGAAGACTTTGATTTCCTTGGCATTAATTCTCTCGACTTTACACCAACCCGCCCAGATCCCTCCACACGAAGTCGATATTTCGCCAACAGTGACCGCCCATCAGCTACATACGTATCCTTTCGGTCCTGGGCAGGAAGTCCGTTCACGCATCCCGCCACTACGACTCGACCTCGCCTTACCCTCACTTGCGGAAATGTGCGCAAACGTCCTTGCGAGTCGCGACCAATCCGCAGCTGCCGACGTTGGGCCGCATATGTCCAAGCTGTTGAAGCAGAGGATATGTTACTATAAATATCCGCCAGACACGAGCTGTATGAGAGCAGTAAAGGCTGCTAACATCAGCGACATACCCGAGAGGATCTACCTCAGCAAAACGACGCTTTTGGTCGTGCCGCCAATCTTGGTCGATCAATGGTTACACGAGATTGAAAAGCATGTCGAGTACGGCGCATTGTCGGTATTGAAAGTCGAGGGTGAACTCCCCGGTGTCCAAAAGTTACTAGAATACGATGTAAGCTCAAAGTCGCTTACGCTTGACTCCTCTCGCAGCTGATGCCGACTTCAGGTCATTCTCATGGATGTGAATCGTGAGTGAATCAGGTAATCGAGGCTGATGGAAGGTTTTGGCGCAGAGCACCCATTGACTAGAGCAAGAAGCGACTATGGGCTATCTGAACTCATGAATGCCCGCTGGAAGCGAATCATACTGGGTGCGTCTTCGAATTCCTTATATAGCTCCAAGAATTTAGCTCATACTAGACGAGGGGCATGTCGCAGGTACTGCGACAGTCGACGCGATGAGATTCGCTCGAATGCTCAACATCGAAAGATCATGGGTCGTCACCGGTAGTACGCTTGGTCTCTCTTTCACTGACTTTAGCTGACCATCAGCGCCAACGAAACATCTTCAACAAGGCGGAGAGATCCTAGCAGCCGCTGGCGTCAAAGTTGAAGAGCCAATCAAAGCAGCCGTCTCGCCGGCTGGGAAGTGGAGCTCGCGAGATCTGGATGATGTCGCTCGACTTGGAGGTATCATCGGCGGTTTCTTGGGTGCGGAGCCATTTCATTCCGACATCACCTTTTCGGAAGCGATCACTAGTCACCTGAGGCGGCGAGAGATTACGCTTGGTTCAGTCGGGAAACTCAAGTATTTGATGGATTCCCTGATGGTCAAGCATTGGTAAGTTCACCTGTGAGAGCGAATACTGATACTAGTGCCGAGGAAGTCGATACTGAAGCATCGCTGCCGCCCACTACAGTCGAAACCGTCATTCTCCCATTCGAGCCTATGCAGCGACTCACTTACAATGTCCTCTCGTCGTTGATCGTCGCAAATGTTTATGCCTGTAAGTGCCAAACGGCCGCAGGGATAAAGCTAATCATATAGGTGACTTTGAAGACCCCGATTACTTCCTTCACCCCAGAAATTTGAAGAGCTTTCAACAAGTTGTCCGAAATTTGCATATGGCTTGTTTCTGGTTCTCGGCCACTCAGATGGATGCTGCCGGATGTCTGACTCGACTCGAGGACGATATCGAGAACAAGGCGAACTTGACGGACGACAATCGAGCAATCATGCGCGAAGCCGCCGAGCACCTCCAGAGGGCAATCGAGACACTCGGCTGGTCCGAGTGGATGCGCTATGCGATCTCGCTACCAGTTCATATGCCCTCTTTACCGCTTGCCATCAGGAACGCCTGGTCGGAGAGTATGGCGCTTGACTCTGAGTGGATTGATGTCCATAGCGCAACCAGGATTCGAGATAAGAACGAGAACGGGACTACCATCAAAGACTTGGTAGAAGCTGGAGAGACAATGCTTGATCGAAAGAAGCAAGAGGCGGTGGCAGAAGTCTACAAAGTTACAGAAGCTGCCGAAAGGAAGCAACAAAAGCTGGAAAAGCGTGGGTTGGTGGTCGCTCAATCGAATGCCGCTCAAGCTCCAACCAAGGTTTCGCCAAGAAAGAAGGGTCCGACGAAAAAGGACAAGATCGAGGAGGCACTCGCTCAAGCCGCCCGCAACGCACAATTAGCCATTGATGTTGAGGCGAGAGCACATCTACCACGACCTCTACCATCGACTGCCGAGGTCAAGACTCGGTCCCACAAAATGAACTATATGGTCAAGACTCTCTTATCGAGTCTGCCCGACGACAAATTCGTCATTTTTGGAGACACCGCAGAGCTAGGACATTGTACCGAGGTTCTCGACTTATTCGATGTATCATCGTATGTCTTTTCCATTCGGTTTGAACTAGCTGACGCTCCAGCGTGTACGCGGGTTCAGCGGTCTCTAGAAGATTCCGAGAAGAGGCTCTAGCCAGGTTTCAGAATTCAGACGTCAAAGCCTGTTTGCTCGAGCCCAAGATCGGTGCTCGTGGACTGTTAGTGCCCTCACGTTCCCGGAGAAATTAAGCTGACGTTTAGTAATCTGGTTGTTGCGAATCGTATGATTCTGCTCGCTCCCATGTGGAACCTCGACACCCAAGCGCAAGCTATCAAGGTAACACTTGGGTCATTTGCGGTCAATTCTGACCTTCAGCGAATTCACCGTATTGGACAGACTAGACCTTCGAAGGTCGAGATCCTCGTGACGCAGGATACGTTTGAGGAGGACATCGCCCGCCGAGCATCTACCACCCGAACCGAGAATGAGGAAAAGGTTTATACCAGAAACATGATCGAGGTGAGCCTCTGCGTGCGTGGTAGCAGTGCAAAGCTGATAGACTAGCGACCTCGTTTCGCTTATGTGGAAGAGGACTCTGTAACGAGATACGAAGTCAGGATGGCGCCCAAAGGTGGCCTCGATGATGATGGTCTCGGAATTGAGAGGCCGGACAGTCCGCCAAAGGAAGAAGCTATTCCCCGGTCAGCGACTTCAACTCCCGAAGCGGTACTCGTGACGCCAGTCAGCGGCGCGATGCGACACATGTCGGTCAAGGAGGAGTCGCCTACGCCCAAAGGGCCGAAGCAAACGAGAGGTACATCGCGGGAGAGTGTCAATGAAGAGGAAGATGTCAAGCCGAAAAAGAGAGCTCGAGTGACGTTTGCTTAGGTAATGCTATTGTCTGTCATTTTTTATGATGTTGTAAATAGGTCAATGTTGGCCGTGTTGTCCAGAACCATCATGGAGGCGGTTATATGCATTATATAGTGTACACATGAGCTACATCACGCGTTGGCCGCTTCTTTATGCTGCCTCGCTCTGCTCGCTCGCGAGGTTCGATTCCACGAAGATCCCTTCATTTCCTCAAACGCTTCACGACAAGATGCCCACTCATGTTCCTCAAGTCTGGCAATTTCCTGCTCCAACTTCCGAGTAACCCTGTACTCCCTGAGACTGGCGAGTCGGATCACGTTCCCCGGGGTCAACTTTGGTCGAACCTTCTCGTCCAGCGAGAAAAAGAATCCAGCTCCAATTCGAGGTTTCACCGAAGCGATGTAATCGTTCACAGTAGATCTTGGTAACATCGGGGCTTCGGGTATTTTGGCCATACCACTCAACATGTCATTAACGAACTGCATCTCTGCTCTCGTTCCTCCGACCAGGTTGACCCTGCATACCTCCAGCAGCAGGTCCCACGCGGGCGCATGATTCTTGGATGAGGAGAGTAGATCGAGTAGGTCTGTCGATAGTTGTCGAGCGCGTTCGTAAAATGGATAAGAAAGGATCGAACGGATAATGATCGATTGAATCGTTATAGCTGGAGCCTGGGGGTGAGATGGATCACCTCGACCGACGAGAGCTGCTGGTGGTAATCGTTGATTTCGGATCAGATGCTGTAATAGCGGTAGAGCATCTTCGACAGCCTGATGCTGAGTCAAATGTATGATGAGAGAAAGTAAAATCCACACTCCAGGTGGTTCCCACGTAGTCGAGTTGTACAGATTATGAAATATGGTGTGGATGTGTGTCGTGTCGCCCTGCGATACCAGGGCTTTTGAAATTCTTATATTGGTGGAGCGGCTGAATGATGCTCTTTGATAATCGGGGAGATTGGCGTATATGGCGGTGATGAGTGAAGTACGTAGATTATCGAATGACCTGGCTTTCAAACCATTTGCGTCCATGTCGATGATCTTGGCCAGTAATTTCGGATCCGGATTCCGCAACAGCAAGTCCGAGACTAATCTCTGGTGCAATCCCGAAGGTCTCAGCGCTCCATAGATCCTCTCGATATTCCTCCCTAATCCTCGATCGGCCAGAAAAGGCGTAAAAGCAGGTCGAGATCTTAAAGTCAAATACGCCAATGCTGGATCGATCGTCGATGTCCAATCTACCGATAAATTGAATGGATTGGTAGAAGCATTTTCAGAACCAGAATGAAGGGAGTTGATGAGTTCATCGTCCGATGCGTAGTTGAGTAATATGGGGAGGGCGGGGTCCGATCGCTCGGATGGTGGAGTGTGTGGTAATGTGAATGGGAGAGGGGCATGAAGTGGGTGATCGAGTGTGATCTTCGATGATGTCGCGAGTGGTGAAGCTACGCGCCATGGTTGTGGCAGTATCGATTGAAGGCTGTGCAGCTGCCGGGCTTGTGGAGCTGCTTGTCGAAGAGTGCCGAGGACACTGCGACGTCAGATGAGCGGCGCACCATCTAGTGATCAACTCACCTTGACCTAGACGCCATCCTCCCTCGATCCCGGAAATTCTTGTACGATGCTCCTGATCTCCTAGCGCCCTGCCCTGCAATTATCGACACTCCTCTCTGCGGTATGGATAGTCGATTTAAGTGTATGAAGTTAGAAGTACAAGATCGAAAAGTTGAATCAAGATTATTATCGGAACATTTTCGGCCATCAATTCTGAAATTTCAGTGATCTACCATCAATCACATCAATAATGGTGAGTACCATCTCGGAAGCAGGTAAGCTGACGATGTAGCCACGGGTATCAAGAGTGAAAGCGAAACATCACGCTAGTGCTGCTCAGCCGCTCGCCAAGAGGGGGTTAGTAGCGGATGGGAACGTTGAGCAGGTGTTACCCGGATCTAATCTGGATGCTACGGTATGTCATCCATATAATGCAATGAGCGTATGACTCATGTTATAGCTCGCAGACGTGTCACAGCCGGAGCCAAGTACTTCCAAAAAAGGATCAGCTGCCGATTGTATGTGTAAGGTCATTGCGATAGCTGATGATCAGTGGTCCCACTATCAATTCAACCATATTCCAAATCACACCGAAAGCGTCTCAACCGTCAAGCACGCCAAGACTTATCAGGAGGTCAGCTCCATCCGCTCGCCGCAGCTTTAGCGGAATCTCTAGGCCAGAAGGGAGAGCAGGATAAGAAAGCTCGTGTGAGGACGAAAGTCGAAAAGGAGAAGGAGAGGGTAGATGAAGAGACAAAGAAGCGAGAGGAAGGCAAGATTGGTGAGGGGAGAGGGAAGACGTTAGGTGAGAAGAAGAGAAGGGATCTTATGTGAGTCTGCGTTTGACATGGAGTCTGATCAAAGACTGATGATAGATCTGAAGAAGCAAAGAGACGGGATGCCGTGATGAATCATGTTCAATTCAAGAGTGATCCGTGGGCTACGATCCGGATGCACGCTGGAAATTCCTTGGCTGTCAAGGAAGCACAGGCGCCAAAGGTCAAGAAATTGCAGGCCACTGGAGCAAAGAAGGGAGGCATGGATCTGGATTGATCGTTCTGAGGGTGATAACGTATATAGTGAGTCAGACTCCTTGAAGACAATGCTGATAATCTAGATCTGTTGTATTTATGCCACCTTACGACCATTTGCTCCCGACCATGCTATCTGACATCACTAGCAAGGCTTCTCGGTCACATACTGAATTAACTTGTCGTCCTTCTTCACTGACTGACCCATTAGCTAAGACGACAATGCGTGGATCGGACCTACAAATACACCCCTCAGCTCTGGCACACTCTTTCCATCAACGGCGTTCGCGATCGGGCGGTGTCGTATGACAGGAATATGTTGGTTCGAGCGAGGCCCAGCGGTAAATGCAGAAGAATTCGAGCAGGAAATAGCAGGCGATCCGACTGATCTTGCAGGATTCGACAAGGATGATTTCAGTCGTGGTCGGACGTCCAGCACGTTATTTGTATGGTCTTCTTCTTCGTCGGTTTCAGAAATGGATAGATCAATGATCCCACCACTCAATCCCTTTCGCCTTTTCCTCCCTGTCCCCCTCTTCGCCCTCGTTGTTCTCGCCCCTCTCGACTTGGAACCAAAATCAATCTCACGCAGATACACCTCTTCTAGATCTTTGTCGTCAATGACCTCTTGAATGATCCACATGATGTTACTAGCTCGCATCTCGTTATCGCCATATGCCCATGCGTAGGGTGGAAGGTCTTGACGACCAACGAAGAAATATGTCGGGACTCGAGGTGAATGGGGTTGTCCATGCTTTCGCTCGCGCTGTATGTTCTTCGCCGGACTGGTCATTGATCGTGATCTACGTTCGAACGTATGTTCATACGTTGACGACCAGAAATATTGGCATTAAGCGGGCAGGTGCCTAGGGAGAGGATATGCGTGCGTGTGTGTGTGTCTGTGTGCATCCATGCACAAAAGTCGCCTGAATCGCTCCTCACATTAGACAAAAGACCTTCCAATTCGTACGATCCATGATGTCCGCAATTCATCCCAGAGACTCAGGCGTATATGCAATCACCGTTTACTATCACTTATAATCCCGATTGGAGACGACGTCAGACAACTATAGTCGGGCCCGAATCCGAAACTAAGACATCTACCGAGAAGTCAACCACGCCTGCCCTCCACGCCCCCAAAGACTTCTCGCCTGTCACCAACGAGCCAACTCCCATTGTAAGCGAGGCGAAGCATCCTCGATCCAACTTGACCCTCGCACCTAAGTCCAAAGTTCAATTCAGGATGCCAATGCCAATCACCACCAACAAACTCGTCAAACGAGGTAAACCCATTCCACCCACAACTACGCCACCCGCTCCACTCGCTAGCAACCCCGTCTACCCCGCTACTCCCGAGCATACACCCAAACGCAAGAAGTCGATATTTTCCAAGTGCGGTCACAAAGGCGAACCGATGCCCGTCCAACGCGACCCTCAGACTATCGAAGCGGAAGTTGTGGAAGACGACAGCGGACCGGGGTGGAAACACCATGAATCGTACTTTCCTGAATATACACCAATATACCCCACCACCACCCTCGCCGATCCATATGCTAAAGCGTATTTCCTTACTCCAGCCGAGATGCAAGCTCAACAACACGCTGCGAACATTGGAAGGGCTATAGCAGTCCATTATCCAATGTTACCCCCATTTGCCGATTACTCCAGCGCAAAAGGTCAAGGAGCATGGCAATCAGGTCAATGGGGTAACCCAAATTGGACAGGATTCGGGTTGAATGGGGAGAAATTACCTGATACCGAAGGCAAGATATTTGGAGCGCCAATGCCTAAGGGTGTACCTGATGCAGAGCCTGGGAAGGGGAAAGGCAAAGGAGGAGACGGGGAGGGTGGGAAAGGTGGAGATGGGGCGAAAGGCGAAGATGGAGGAGGGGGTGGAGAGGGCGGTGGAGCGGCAGTTGGTGGGGGAGGAGGAGGAGGAGGGAAGAAAGGAAAAGGCAAGAAATAGTGATACATTCAGACATCGTTATACAGCTTCTCTCATTCTTTTTCTTAACTGATGTACATTCTTGATCTTTACTTCTTGTACGCAATAGCGAATCCGCTACTTGATCAGCTTCTCGTTGCGAATAGATTCCATAGACTTACTCCCACGACTTCGCTCCTACGGTCTGAATACCACTCATTACTACTGTCTTGCCAGCATCCTGTTGGACCCAATCGTACATCTTCCTCAACCCGACCACATCGATCACAGGATCATCATTCTCCGCCCTTGCGATTCTGTCATCAGCTTTGTCTTCATGAACGAGTTCGTATAGCGAGATCAAGGAGATATGGAAGAGGGATGAAGAGAGGAGAGAGGAAAACTCACCGTCCGTTTCTGATAGCATTGTCGACAACAATTACCCCACCTTTTCTAGTCAACCTAATAGCCTCCTGGAAATACTCATGGATCTGGTCTTTGTTCGCATCGATGAATACAAAGTCATAACCCTGTTCCTCATCGCTCATCCCTTCTGCCAATCCCGGGGGACTACTGAATGGTCCGTTTGGATCTCGGAGTATCTCTAGTGCTGGTCCAACATGGACTTTCGGGAATGGATATAAATCTAGTGCTAGGAATGTCGAGTTCGCATGTTGGGCATGCAGGGGAGAGAATTCTATGGTATCGATTTGTCCATGCGAGGGGACTGCCATTGCCATGAAGCTCGTCGAATACCTGACATAAGTATTCTGCCCTCTCACAACAAGTGAGATGACTTACCCCCATAAAGTCCCTATCTCTAGGATCCTCGACGCTCCAATCGACTTGCACAGGATGTTGAGGAATTGACCTTGCATCGCCGAAACAGCAATGTCAGGTATCCCAGCCTCTATCGCCTTCTGCTTAGCCTCAGCGAGGAGGTCATCCTCAAAGTAATTCGGTAATCCAAGCTTGCTGTGTAGGTATTCATCCACTTCTCCAGCAGTTACACCTATCATCAATCACTTCCTCAACTCGATCAGAAAGACGTACCACTACCCTTTGAGACATCAGGTGGGAGTTGAGGACGGGGTTTATCGGGTACTTTGCCCTCTTTGTAATCTACCCCACCCTGCTCATTTAACTTGTATGCGACCTCATTTGACATATTGCGAATTGGTCCTCTGGCGGATAATGTTAATTGAGGAAGGTGGGATTGAAGCGATCTAGATAGGGGCCTGGTACGGGTACATATACGAGCCAAAGACATAGGCGGGCGCTTAGAATGCACAGTACAGGTGAACAAGTCGGCCGAAGAAGTCACTTATCTATAAGTAATCATATCGGCTACTCGGGCCGCCAAGAAGCGTAATTAAGCGATAGAAGTAAGTTCGGCGAGTTCTTAAAGACGAGGAAATCATGCATGTATATCGTCTCGGTACAAGTACAAGCACGCAGCAGGGAAAGGCAATGGTACAAATACAGATACAGTTTTCAAGATCGAGGATAAGAAGCCATCTATCGAGTGACGAAACATTTGTACTACCCAGTCAGCTTTCTCTTGTGTAAGTAGACTTACTGTAGCAAAAGCACCGAGGATTGCGAATAGGCACAAACCACCCAAGATGGACGCGAACCACGTATACTGCATATCAGCCTCATTATCTCAATTAGGTGGAGGCGACATACACCTGTCTCGATATCCTGTCCTGGGACGTGGACGTTCATACCCCATAGACCTGTGACTAAATTCATCGGACTACCATTAGCTTTCGTTCCTCGTCTCTCTCTCTTTCCACAGAGGGTATGCTCCGTAAGGCGGAACAACGACGTACATCAAGACTGTACCAAGCGCAGTCAACTTGGACAGAACATCATTGATCTGATTATTCGCATCAGTCATTTCGATAGAAATCTGAGCGAGGTAATTCGAGTGTGAACGCGATAGAATCTTCTCGTAGTGATTCAAATTCTGAGTCATTGTGATCAAATGATCCTATTCCATCAGCTCTGCTTCATCGCCCATCTGAGTGGACTGACCTGGATATCGGAGAGATAGAGACCGATATCGGATTTTGGAGCTACTAGCCACTGTTCATTACCTGCTCATCAGCTTCCATACGACCGGCAGGGAATATCATATTGAGACGTACATCTCTTCGCGAGACCCTTGACTACATCCGCCTTATTACCCATCAATCTCAACAAACCCATGACCTTCTTTCGACAAGTTCCGATTCTGATATCAGCACCTCATCGCCAAATCGAGAAGGAATCGTACCGCCTCAACATATCACTCTGCTCGGCATCTTTAATGATCAAGACCAACTCATCAATACTGTCGACCTCGTATTCGATACTCTGAATTAAAGGACCGAAAGCATCGGTAATATCATCGATAAGGGCGTAGGAGATCCAGTCGGATGTTACGGAGATGTAATCTTTGAGTTGCTTAATTCGGCGTCTAACATTCTGGGGATGGGGTGTACCTCTAAAGTGGAACTGTTTGTAAGTCTCTAGTCTCCGACAAGAGTAGGGTGGTAGGGAACGTACAGAGAGTGTACCTTCTCTGAATACAATGATGTACATATTCAGAGGCTCGAGGTAGGTTTGGGAATAAGGATCCTGGTCGAAAGATCGGAAACAGACTAGGTAGTAGTTCCTGAACAACTCGATTTTCTCTCGAGTTTCTTCAAGCAAAATATCTTCAGTAGTAAGAGGATGGATACCAAAGACCTACTCGTCAGTATATCCTAGATATGACTGACATGTCGTACCTTTGAAAGCATCCTCATCTCCTCGTCAGTCGGTGAGTGGACATCCATCCACCAGGTGAACGCCTCCGGATCATGTTCCGGTGACCCGCCCTGCCCAGGTCCCATTCCTCCTGACTTTGATGTCGATCCAGCCGCTCGAGCTAGCAGAGACATCTTGCCGTTCGGCTGAGCCATCTGAGGTTCTTTCTCGGGAGTTTCGTGCCCAGACGCACTCCTCCTAGGTGTCGAATCCAGAGACCCTTTTTGCGTCATACTTCCACTTCCATCAGCGGGTACACCGCGAGTCTCATCCATCGTTGCCCGGCCCTTGAAGAGGTCTTCGAATGTCTGACCTTCTGCTGGTAGTTCGGCCAAAGTTCGCGCATGGATGGTGACGGGAAGATTGTTGGAGTAGAACGAGAATCGATAAGGCCGATCGTGGCCTGCTGGAGTATCGGTGTAGGGAGCGAATCCATTGCCATTCGCTGCAGATAATGGGTTCTTGGGTGCCCTCGATTTGAACGGCACAGGAGCGCCGTCATCGGCTGGAACAGTCCCTTCTTCGGGAGTAGCTTGTGTACCGATACCTTCGAATAAAGCAAGTCGACCACCGCGGCGTAATACTGGATTAGATTGTGAAAGCTTTCTCTGCCTTCTTCGATGGAATCCGCCGTGGTTTCCAGTTGTATGTGCCGATTCGGATTCTTTTGGCGAAAAAGCGACAGATTCTGGTTCATCTCCAAATGCAGACATCGTGTTGGTCCTCTCCATGGCTGTATCGTAGGATTGCGGTGCTAAATCCTCTTCACTCCCTGCTCCGCCAGTTCGTCTCTGCCTCATTCCCTCTGCCGCATGAATAGATCTCCCTTCAGCAGGTAGATGTAATTCTTTCCTCTCATTCTCTGCAAAAGCCTCCATAGCCCCGAAGTCGTACCTATTCCGAGCAGGCTGGGGCATTCCATCAGGCCTATTTCCCTCGGGCAAGAGACGTCGATGAGAATCATAACCGCTACTCCCCATACTCCTTCCTCCTAATTGCTCATCCTCGTCGTGGTGCTCGTAATCCCTCTCTCGATGGTGGTCGCGTTCATCATCTGATCCAACTTCATCCCGGCGAGCACGTTGCATATCCGCCTCCTCTGCCTCTGAGAGCATCGGGAATGGGTTTTCTTCAATAGGGGATCCACTCTGAAATGGTCGTCCAAGTCCAGGTGAAGGACGATCAATGATAGATCCAGATCTAGCTCGAGCTGAAAGTCAGCATCTTATCATACTCCGGTCGGACATTCAATGTATGAAAGGAGACCATTATCTGATACAAGAAGGTGACTTACACATCGACATGGCTGATTCTATATCCTGCTGCATCTGCCTCTCCCTAGCTTCCTGATCATCACCCCGGTGACTCCTACTCATTCGATGAGGATGAGGATTTTGTCCACCAAGAGCACGTGAAGGCGATAACATCCCTTGGTTCGGAGATTGGATAGTGATTGTCCTACTGGCGGGTGCTGGATCGGTAGGTACCACCCTAGGAGATGCAGGAGAGAGTCTCTCCAGTCTATCTCTGTCGGACGGCATTGTGGTACTGAAGTCGTCTCGAGTGGGGGATGTATAGGATTGTGAAAGTCACGTCGGGGACTGCTATTTTCGTGCGACACTAGTGGTCGGCCAGCCGATCAGATGCACTGGTCTCTTGTCGGTACTGATGTTGACCTTTATACTGTCTGCTATAGTCCAGATAGTATGGATTGAATAGGTGACCTAGTATGTACAGTGTGAGATTACAATATGACGCAGATGAAAAGTCAAGTGCAAAGCTACTTTCGGCCACATCCTTGGCATGGACAACGTTTCTCATGTATTAATACCCGACAGACCCTTACTGAACCAAATCATGCAACAAATACAACGGTAACTATGCTATGCTGAATATACTATACAATACTGCCTCAATACCCACCCTCAGAGTATTTTGCATTAGCAGCCTGCTGCCTCCTGGTCGCTTCCTCCAATTTCGGACAATCGGAAAGAGCATGTCCTAAACCTCCACAAATAGGACAACCCTTGTACGAAGCCCCTTGCGCCGCCCTTGGATCTTCGATATCAAGCAAGAACTGCGGGATCTTCTGCTTGGCTTCAATAAGAAGGTATTTGAGATCGAGAAGAGTTTGTTCCGAAGTATTGTGGTTGATAAATGTGGTTGCTATTCCTGTTTTCCCACTTCGACCCGTTCTACCGATTTCGTGAACATAGTCCTCGATCTCTTTTGGCATCGAGTAGACTATAACGTGTTGGATCTCGTTGAAGTCAAGGCCTTTTGAGGCGACCCCCGAGGCAACCATCACGTCTTTAGCACCGGTTTTGAAAGACCGGATCGCGTATTCCCGTTCTTCTTGTGCTGCTTATCAGCTTTTTACGTTGGGTTGAATGACTCACTCTTGCTTCCGTGGATAGCCACAGCCTCGACACCTTTTAGTAATAGGTACTCTTGGATATCTGGCAGTCAGCATACAGCCACTGCGCTCGTCCAATTACTCACCATCGACCTCATTCTTGTTATCACTAAAGATGATCGTAGGCGGTGCAGTCTTTTGCAGACATTCCAGTAGATAAACCATCTTGGCCTCCTGCTTGACATGCTCCACTTCCTGAATGACATCCATATTCGCAGCGCCCGCCCTTCCGACATTAACCAATACCGGATTGATCAGTGATTGCGCGGCAAAATCTTGAATTTTTCTCGGCATTGTTGCTGAAAACAATAAAGTCTGTCGCTGATGTTTGAAATGCGACATGATGGATCGTACATCATCCTCGAAGCCCATGTCAATCATCCGATCGGCTTCATCCATACATAAAAACCTATCCATGAGCAACCAGGCATTGAAAAAAGTGAAACGGGGGCACTTACTTGCAATTATCGGCATTTAATCTGCCTTTATCCAACATATCCATCAACCGACCTGGAGTGGCTATGGCGATATGCACGCCGCGATTCAAGACGTCGGATTGGTCGCCCATGTTGATCCCTCCTATGCATAGTAATGAACGAAGTTCGGGGTATTCCCCGCTTTCCTTCAATGCCGCGCACATGGCCTGACATCCTTCGTATGTTTGACGTGCCAACTCTCGCGAGGGACAGATGATGAGACCAACAGGTCCTTCTCCTTTTTGAAACGGTAGTTTCGCTTCCATCTCGAGTGCTTGCATGATTGCTGGGAGACTGAATGCGAGGGTTTTGCCGGAACCGGTGAATGCGATGCCGATCATGTCTCTTCCGGAGAACCTGGATGTCAGGTATTGGCCGGGCTGATATGAGACGTGTACCTACGCTGTTGGAAGTCCTTGCATCTGAATAGGGGACGGGCGCTTGATGCCTTTAGTCTTGAGATAGTCGAGTATAGGTTTTGGGATCTTCATATCCTGCACATCAGCCCATGTCCTTATCCAGCTGTGCCAAGGCATACCGTAAAGTTGGTGATAGGCGGCGGTATGCGAAGTCCCTCCGATATGATATGATTTTCCATCCTTATAGCCTCATGATCCAAATCCGACATCTCCCTTATAAACCGTGGTGGACGCCATGAAGTCTTGAGACTCTCGGTGTAAACCGTTCCTTGCGAGATCTCCTTCGCACCCGCTAATTTCTTCTGACCCCTTTCTAGCTCTGCCAGTAATTGGGCTTCCTGTTCATCTGCTAATTGGGATTTGGACTTATCCTTATCTTAAGTCATCAGCTCTTTCCCTCACAAGGGAGATGTACTTACCGGCTAGAGCTCTCTTCTCCTTGACCTCCTGAGCAGCTTGCATCAATGTCCTCTCCTTTCTTGCCTTCTCCTTTGCTTTCTCCTCTTCATCATCCTCGTCTTGCTGTATTATCCTCTCCCGATGCAATTCATCCGTCGACACTTTTGCTTTCTTTGCTTGTTGCTGTTTACCGGTCAATGTCGATCTCAGCTGTGCCCTACGCTTGGCAACGGGTACATATGGTTTGTAATCTGCCGGCAGATCTAGACCGATACTGTCTTCTGTATCGTTTGGATCATCCCTGCGTGATGATGAGGCTGTCACCATACCTTCTACCTAATTGATACCTGTGTATTCAAGATGCATGCATAATCTTTAGTCAAAGCCAAGACAATCCAGGAACGAGTGGCAATTCTGCCGCGTGGGGGAGATTACTCATAACACCGAAACACCGACGCGCTTCACTCTCTAGCTATTATCATTGTCTGACAACCCTTCCCTTCCTCCTATATACAACTATACCAGCATTAGCTACTAAACCAACCTAGTACACCTGGCTGGAATACTACTATCGTTAGCTATCCGACAGTAGTGCGAAACATCCGCAAAACACCACACCGCACCTAGACGACACCAACACTTCGCCTACCACTCGCCACTGTCTTCAAGCACTTCACAGCTCGTCGACAGTTATTGAGCCGCCTAGCGACATTCCTATCATCACCTATCGACTACTGAGTGTCTACCTGACTCAAAGATAAGCAGGATGGAGGTACGTCGTTCTTCTCGCGGCTCTCAATTGTCTCGACCATGAGCTGACTTCATAGGGTATCCTTGATTTCTCGCAGGACCTGGATATAGGGTAAGCTGGCGAGGTTCCTTCACATTGAGCAAGCTAATTCAACAGTCTTCTCGACCGAGTCGTCGATGCCTTCTTTACCGGTTCAGGCGCAACGGTAAGCGTGCACGTTTCCTATTGCCTCGAGAGGCGCTGACAGAAATAGCAACAAGAAGCACAAAAGGTCCTAACAGCGTTCCAGGAGAATCCAGATGCATGGCAGCGAGTCCCACCTGTACTCGAGCAGTCGAGTAACCTCAATACCAAGGTCAGCTTCATTCCGCTGACGGTGCGCTTTAAGCTGACGAAGCAGTATATTGCGTTACAGATTTTGGAGAAGTTGGTTCAGCTGAGATGGAAGACCCTACCAGTAGACCAACAGCAGGGTAAGCTAGCGGCATCCTCTCGCCGGGGTCGAGCTGACAATCAGGTATCCGAAATTTCATTGTCCAGGCTACCGTCGACATTGCCCAGGATGAAGCTAAAATGAGACGCGAGAAAGGATACCTAAACAAGCTCAATCTTGTTCTCGTCCAGGTCAGTCAGCTGCCTGAAGCCTGCGGTCGACATTAGCTGATAGTCAGATCCTCAAACAAGCATGGCCAAAGGACTGGCCATCTTTCATCCCCGAAATCGTCGCTTCCTCCAGAACATCCCTATCCCTCTGCGAGAACAACATGGTCATTCTCAAACTCCTATCAGAAGAGATCTTCGACTTTTCCGCCGAGCAAATGACACAAGCGAAGACTAAGGCGTTGAAGCAGAGTATGTGTGCGGAATTCGGAGAGATCTTCAATTTGTGTAATGAAGTACTGGAAAAGGCGAACAAGCCAAGTTTGATTAAGGCGACTCTCGAGACATTGTTGAGGTTCCTATATTGGATTCCTCTTGGATATATCTTTGAGACGCAAATCATCGACTTTTTGGTCTCTAGAGTAAGCTGTCTTGGTCCTTTGAGATCTTAAGCTGATGAGTAGTTCCTGGAAGTACCAGATTTCCGGAATGTCGCATTGAAGTGTCTGAGCGAAATTGCAGGATTGGCAGTCGGGCCGGAATATAATGGGAAATTCGTCACGCTCTTCAACGTCGTCATGACGAGTATCAACCGAATGGTACCCCCAAGTACAGATATGGCCGCCGCCTACGCTACCTCGGACGACGACGACCAGCAGCTCATTAGTAATCTCGCTCTTTTCCTCACCAACTACCTACATCACCATCTACGCCTCATTGAGAACCCCGAAAACCAGGAATTGTTGATCAACGCACACCTGTACTTGATCAAGATCTCGACAGTGGATGATCGTGAAGTCTTCAAGATCTGTCTGGAATACTGGGCAAAGGTAAGCTGCTTGAATCGTATACCCTCAATACAGCTGACTTCCAGCTTGTTTCCGAACTATACGAGGAGATCCAGAACCTTCCCATCAACGATATCAACCCCTTGATGAACCTCAACCTTGGTGGATTTGGTGGATCAAGCTCAACATCACTTGGTATGAACGGCGTTCCATTGAGGAAGAACACTTACTCGGATATCCTATCGAATCTGCGATTAGTGATGATTGAAAAGATGGTCAAGCCAGAGGAGGTCAGTAGCTATTCGAGTCCCTGCATCGGACCAAAGCTAATAATCAGGTCTTGATTGTGGAGAATGACGAAGGAGAGATTGTCCGTGAATTCATGAAGGAGAGTGATACAATTGTCTTGTACAAGAGTATGCGAGAGGTCCTTGTCTACTTGACACATTTGGACGTTTCCGATACCGAGACAATCATGACGGACAAGTTGTCGAAACAGGTCAGCTATCATATGCCCTTATAACGACCCAGCTAATCCTTAGATTGACGGGTCAGAATGGTCTTGGAACAACCTCAATACGCTGTGTTGGGCTATTGGATCTATCTCTGGAGCTATGAGTGAGCTATTGTCTTCTGGCCTAGAACATAGCTGACGGTCAGATGAGGAAACCGAGAAACGATTCCTGGTGACTGTTATCAAGGATCTACTTGGCCTCACGGAAATGAAGCGAGGTAAAGACAACAAGGCAGTCTGCGCTTCAGACATCATGTACATTGTCGGCCAATACCCAAGATTCCTTAAGGCGCACTGGAAATTCCTCAAGACTGTCGTCAACAAACTCTTCGAGTTCATGCATGAAACCCACGAAGGTGAGCTGGATGAGCCACCGGCTTGTATCAAGCTGATGTGTAGGTGTACAGGATATGGCATGTGATACATTTATCAAGATTGCGCAGAAATGTCGTCGACATTTCGTCATGCAACAAGCCGGAGAGCAGGAACCTTTCATTGATGAGATTTTAAGAACGTTACATCGTATAACGGTAGACTTGGCACCTCAGCAAGTATGTCCCCTCTCATCTGTATATGAAAGCGAGTACTAATGACAGGTTCATACTTTCTACGAGGCTGTTGGATACATGATTTCAGCACAGCCAAACAAGAGGACTCAGGAGTCTTTGATTGAGAAATTGATGGAACTACCGAACAGTGCTGTAAGCTGTCGACACCTCTTTGGCGTGCCTCAAGCTGATCAGTAGTGGGATAACCTGATGTCGCAAGCTGCTAGCAATGTTGATGTTCTCGCCAATCCCGAGAATGTCAAGATCATGTCCAATATCCTCAAAACAAACGTTTCGGCCTGTACTTCAATCGGATCATTCTTCCTACCTCAGCTCGGACGTATATGGCTCGACATGCTGGGTCTCTACAAGGCTGTCAGTGGGATCATCAGTGAACAGGTTGCTAGCCAGGGTAAGCTACCGCTCCTCCGTAGTCCAGAGTCTAGAGGATGTAGCTGATATCTAGGATTGGTCGCTACCAAGACACCAAAAGTCCGTTCACTACGTACGATCAAGAAGGAGATCTTGAGGCTGGTCGAGACCTATGTCAAAAAGGCCGAAGATTTGGATGGTGTCAATGTAAACCTGATACCTGGTCTACTTGATGCCATTTTGGGTGATTACACACGCAATGTCCCAGCGGCTCGAGACGCGGAAGTCCTGAATGTTATGGCTGTCATTGTCTCCAAGCTTGGCGTAAGTCTCTTCCTTTGATGACCTGGGTGGAAAGCTTATGTACCAGCCCCTTCTATCCAGCCAGATCGCTCCCATCCTCGATGCTGTCTTTGAACCTACGCTTGATATGATCAACAAGGACTTTGCGGAGTTCCCAGAACATCGAGGTGGATTCTTTAGGTTACTGAGAGCTATCAATGGTACCTGTTTCCCAGGTAAGCTTACGATTTCACGCCGTTTTGTCAAGCTGACAAATAGCCCTGCTTGAATTACCTCCTGCGCAATTCAAGCTTGTCAATGATTCCATCCTTTGGGCTGTCAAGCACACTATGCGAGATATCGCCGATCTCGGTCTCAGCAGTATGTCAACCAAATCAGAGTATAGGAAAAGATCGTTAATAAACAGTCGCATTTGACTTGGTCAATAACTTTGCAAGCGCCTCGCCAGAGATCGCGAACCAGTTCTTCCAGCAGTACATGGTCAATCTCCTGGGTGATATCCTCTACGTCCTCACCGATGCCGATCACAAGAGTGGTATGTATTCCACTCTTTCACGTGGTGTTTTGCTAATATCCAGGCTTCAAGAACCAATCGATCCTCCTTGCTCGACTTATCTCACTCGCCGAGACTGGTCAAGTCCAAGCACCACTATTCGACCCTGCTACCGTCCCCGACCCAAATATGTCTAATGCAACCTACCTCCGGGGATACGTTGCCGATCTCCTCTCGAACGCTTTCCAGAACATGCAACCGTAAGTCACATCCCACTCCTATGGATACACAGCTAATCAACAGGGCACAAATGTCCAACTTTGTGAACCTCATGTTTGAGCATTCCTCCGATCCAATGCGATTCAGGAACACTTTGAGAGATTTCTTGATTTCACTCAAGGAGTTCTCGGGTGATAATGCCGAATTATACATTGAAGAGAAGGAGGCTGAGGCTGAACAAAAGGCTAAAGATGAGAGATCGGCAGCTATGAGGGTACCTGGTATTCTCAAGCCTTCTCAGCTTGACGATGATCAGGATCTGTGAGCGACGTGCGAGTGCGTAGCCCAAATCTTGTCATTGAGCGAGGTCAAGAGTCGGACAGAAGTGAAGGGAAAGAAGAGCAGAAGGAGGGAGGAGTGCATTATCGGTTTCCATATTCAGTGTCTTTTTAATCCCCATCCCATATATTTCAATTGTTGAAAGCATTTTCACCCCCATTCCCCTTACGTAGATCTGACTGTCTAGATTAGTTTTTAATGATTTAGACGTTTGATCAGAGATATGAAAACGAAGTTGAAGTAATATGCTTGATATCAGCGTGGTTGGAGTTGTACAATTGATATCAGCGAATTGACAGCGTAAAGGTGTAGTGAGATTTAAAGCGCATGAGTGCAAAGCCAAAGGCAGTAGTGAGGTATGTATGACTCTGTCGATACATCTGATAGAACAGTATATGTAGGATGATAGCTACAAAATTGTCGTTCGTAAACTAAGACTACACATTCCAATCTATCAACCTAGCTAGCAAAGACCATCAAGGTCTAGCTCTATCGCAAATCCCAAAGTTCCGAATTCCAGATTCCTTCCTTCCTTGATCTTTTCTGAAATGAATGTATACGTATAGTTCCTACAGTTGTTGTGTTTGATGGTAATGATACAAGATGTTGTCGTTGATGATGATGATGTTCCAATAAGCCCAAATGAATTCGTTCCCCTCCTGTAGCCCTCGGCCCTCGAGACTTTAGACAGCGTTCCAAGATAAAGCAGCGATTGCCTGCTCCTCCTCTTGCTCCAATCTCGTTTTGGGAATAGCTTTCCTCTTGTCTGCAGATCTTAGGAATCGACCTAGAAACCCATTCGAAGTAGCTGAGCTAGCCATCTGAGCCTGTTGTTTCTGAAGTTGAACGTATGCAGGATCGAGGTGCGAGATTGGGATCTGATCCATTGTTGAAGAGATGGATGTTGATCGTGGGATCGCGTATGGCTTTTGCTGGGGTTGGGCGTGAGATACTGATCTCTTTCCGTTGACTCCCCTTGGTGGTGTTGGGGGAGAGGAAGACTTGGGTGTGAGGGGCATACCCATTCCTTCGTCTGATTCGAGGGATGAAGAGGATCCGGATCGGTCGAGAGGGGGTGCGACGAAAGTCTCTTGTCCTCGCGATGCGACTCGTTGGTGCCTCTTTGTTCCGGTCGAGGTGGATGGCTGTCGAACGTTAACGGGAGTGGCTGGGGGAGTAGCAATGGTAGAGGTAGAAGCCATGACGGGAGACTCGAAAGAGTATTGGTCCAAGAAAGGCCTAAAGTTCTCAATGATCTCTTCCTCCTTGATTCCGAGATCGTAGTCGAGCAAGAATAGTAGCTGCTTCTCCATCAAGTTGATCTCGGCCTGACTGAACATCTGAGCGTATCGGCACCAATGCTTGTTCTTTGGCGAAGAGTCGTTGGAGTACTTGGCGGCGACGATGAGAGTAGCGAGGAAGACTCGGTGTCGTGTACAGGGCATTCCCTTGGCGACCTTGGGGAGTCGGTGTCTTAGTCGCTCGAGGTAGACCATTGTTGCGAGGATTGTCGAGACTTGGACATTGGACTGTTCGCAGACAACAGCGATAAAGGTCTCGAGCGAGGGTAGACCGGGGGAAGATGGTGATGAAGGGAAAGAGGACTTGACGGGTGTGGTGGGTGGTGAAGGAGGAGCGGGGATAGTGGTGGAGCATGCAATCACTGATGATGTTCGGTCGGCGAGGTAGTCTGGTTTATTAGTATGCGCACTTTGTGGTATAAATTGTAAGGTTACTTACAGACCATCTCACGAGAGACATCTGTCCTGATGAGTTCCAACAAGGCGGGATTGTGGACTCCACAAGGAGTCAATGAAGCGGGATGTGTCCTATCTTCAAAGACGGGAGACATGGGCTCGAAAACGGGAGTACCGGCGGGATAACAAGACTTGACGTAGGCGGACATCGTGTGTGTTTATGAATTAGGTTTAGGTCGGTATGTGTAAAAGGTGTGTGTGTGTGGTCGGAATTGTCGTGGGATAAGAAGAATGGTCGGAACACAAACTAAAGAAACAAGGAACTAATAAGGTAACAAAGAAAGAAGGATGAGGTGGGGTGAAGCCAGTCACGAACCTATATGTAAATGTGAATGATCAAGTGGTAACGAAAGTGACTCCGTCAATACAAGAACGCGTACTAGTAGATCCCACCAGGGGTTGGAGTCGGAGTTGAAGCTTGGAGCTAGGAAGTGATGCCAAGGGGTTACCGAAGGCTGGATGGCTGATAAGGGTCTGTCACTGTCACTCGTTTTTCAATCTCTGGCTTACCGACCTGGTTCCTTGAATTGAATCCTAACTAGACTGGTAGCCGACGCGAGGGCAGTGATAGAAGCTAGGGTCAGCTATTTTGTAAGTTAGAGTCCGGAATATGCATTATAAGATAGAATGTAACGGTGATGTAAGAGGTTGTAAGGTGATTGTGATTGTGATAGAAAACAGCGTGACAAGGGATTTTAAACTCACCGGAGATTTGGTAACGGTCCGGCCGTTAAAGTTCAATTTGTGATATTATAGACCCGCCAGGGGATAGTAGAGAGTAAAGCTAGATTATAAAGTGATGTATATGCTTGAATTATAGAGAGGAAGGAGACGAGTGACGCTCAGCGTACACCAGGTGATTAGAAGTTTGGATGGGAGTAGGGAAGAGTGAATGGGGTGAGGAGGGCATAGGGGTAGGAGGAGGTGGTCTATATAGAACTCGGTGATCCCTTACCATCCCTGAGACGCGTGGATATCTTATCGCGTCTCAGATGTTGATCGTTCATGACGTTCAAGTGAAACATGGATGTATACGCAGAAACTCATGCATCCGGGAAACATTTGGTTT
>Ga0265780_10002596_pt1 | contig 24357 bp, 26 predicted proteins | sample P1T30metagenome_FD_192432 | JGI IMG/M metagenome (GOLD analysis project Ga0265780, IMG submission 192432) | Plant litter microbial communities from East Loma Ridge, Irvine, California - P1 T30 | ecosystem: Environmental > Terrestrial > Plant litter > Unclassified | place: USA: California... | reverse complement strand
CCTCTGTGAGCAAGGCCGCGCGTACTTGCGACAGTGGGCTGAGCAGCCTGAAGCTAAGCCCATATTCGAGGCACCAAAGTATGCGAATGACAGACCGTACTCCAAGGAAGATTTTGAAATTTGGAAGAAGGAGAAGGCGCTCAGATTGGCACAGACGAAATCAGTGTGGGGTAAGAACTACACGGATGCTTCGAACCTGCCCGAGGAGAGGCGGTACAACCCGTGGCATCCAAATCTCGACAAGGGCATGTTCTGGATGTGAACTGTTGCCACATCTGCGTCAATTAAAGACATAACAGGCTGGATTCTCGTTTGTTTGGTTCTTTAGTTGCACATTATTATCGCTTGCGCTTCTTTCTGGTTGTGGATATCGTTGCTGTTGGCTTTACTACTGATGCGTTCTTCCATTACAAGTACATGGTTCCTAGTTTCTCTTGTAGCTGTTTCTGCTTTTCGATAGATCTCCTTTAGTTTATGTATCACGGAATTCGTTGCCTCTTGTACCGGTCTTCCGGAATTGCCAAATAATCCTCATTCAATCCAGAAAGAATATAGCTTGATCGGACGCACGTCACGTAATAATTCAAGGAGAAAGGTTCGAAAGCTTTCGTGATATTCATTGAGTATTATGAAGGTGCACAAGTTCCTGTCTGTCTTCCTAAGGGTTTCATCACGGCCCGAAGCAGTCTGGCGTTGTGGCCTACATCCACACTCCCGAAGTCGTCGCGTCGCGGTACATGGTGTTCATTTCAAACTCATGAACCTGTCCGTTTCAAAGACGAAAGTCTACATGAGACGCGTCTAAACCACATGTAGTTGTTCAATCTTCCGCCTCAGATTCATTTTCTGTTTGACTGAATTGACTCCTTCCTGAGGTCCGCCAGGTGCTTGTGGGTTTGTTTTCACACGCCCCGTTTGCGCGCTAGCACAATTGCTTCAAAAGCACAATAACATCAGTAACGCCGTGTAGCTAACTGCTTGCCAACATGCATACAATATCGCGGCACCTCTATGCTTGCGCATGTCAGTGGAAGCACTTTGTTCCGAGTTGGCTTGACGCGTTCATTTGTACTGAGCTTCTGTGATTTTATGAACAATTATTTGCCTTATTCGAAGGAGTCCTGCAGACTGTACCGATCGAGAGCGATGGCGAGATTCCCATCGAATCCAGGTTTCTGGTCGTAGGAAAGCTTGCTATAACTTGACTTTCTTGCCAGATCCCTTGCCACTCGGTCACGTTGAATCCTCGAAAGCAGCGTGCTGACTGCATCAATCATGCTTGTATCAATCGACTTGATACAGAGCAAGCCTCGGACAGCTTGCTTGGTCTCCCGATTCATTCTTAAAACAGCTATTCCGCCATAGAGTAACGCGTTACCAGCTCTTAACGGAGTCTGACATTCCTAGCATGTCACACCCTCATACGACATCGCTTCCACTACCCCAGGAGAATAGCATTCGCAGTGGCATCCTCAATGCAAGTACCCATGACGTATGCGGTCGCTGTCTCAGGAGGGGCCATGCTATGAGATGCTGTCCCGCACACTTCTCCAGTAGTTGGCAATATTCAGATAACCCGCGAGTCGCCGAGGAGCTGTATCAGCAACTACGCCAAGAGCTGGAGACATTAACTCCTGCTCCGAATTATGGCCAACCACCATCCCGAGGACCGTTCCTTGGACCACGTGGACCTGCACCCCCTCGGCCCAACCCCTGGAACGCGTCTGCAGCCAATTTCAATCCAGGTGGGAGGGGCGTAATCAATCAACCTTTCGTGCCCCCGTCTACAAGTGTTCCACACCGGCCATCAATCAATGCCCCTTCTTTTGCTGGCCAAATCTCTCTGCAGCCTAGTCTTGGATCAGGAGCACCGTCAGGTACCTTGCCCACACCGTCCAACACTAATGTATCTCTTGGCTCCATTCCGAGTACGCCATCTATCAGCACTTCTTTCAGTTTTCCGCTCAAACAACACGATAGCGCCATTCCTGTCGACTATGGTTAATGGAAAGCTCTAGAACGTGCTACAAAACCAGGACAGTCAGATACGCCAGTGATCTACACGAGCAAGTCGACGGCAGCCAAGACTGGTCCAACTGCAGTGCTTGCCAACTACATTAGGGTCAGAACAGTACCTGACAAGGTCTTTGTGTACACTATCAGCAACCACCACGTATATGAGAAGAAGGAAGGTAAGCCTGCAGGACGCAAAACATTACAGCAGCGCAAAGAAGTCCAGAACATTTTCGAGGAACTTAAGTCCATACATCTGAACCCGCTGCTACTCAACGTTTCCTGGGCTACTGACTACGTCACATTGTGGACTGACCGGCTGATCTTCAATACTGATCCCGAACAACGCATATTTAGCCTCGACTACACATCTCTCCGTGGTCAGCGTTTGAAACCTTTGCAAGTTGAAGTCAAACGAACGAAAACATTGGACACCATTCGCAACAATTTGCTGGTCAAAAAAATCGAAGACTGTTCAGACGAGATCGAGGCTCTTAATGCACTGGTAACCCACCCAGTGCTGCACAGCCGTCCGGACTTCTCGATCACGCCAACGAGGCAGAATCGCTTTTACATCAACGAAGCATCCGAGCCACTAATGTCACGGGAGCGAACGGACAGTAAGCACAAGGACGTGGCTCTTCGTGCTGTGCGGGGATACTGCACCTCAATCCGACCCGGCAAGAACTCCGAAATATTGCTGAACGTCAATACTGCCACCACTGCATTCTTTCCGCCATCCCGTGTCTCAGATGTGTTGTTCTATATAGGTACAGGCCCGGACTTCGCTCGAGAAGTCGAACTTGATGACATTGAAGGATGGCTGAGAGGCATTCAACTGTATGTTGCGTACAAGAGGAAGGACGTACCGGGGCGCGCAGTACCAATCAATGATCGCAGAAGCAGGTTGAAGAGCTTCCAGAACTTTGGACGAAGCATAGAAGAGCAGAAGTTCTTCGACACGACTAATCCGCAGGATCCAGGGACCGCAGTCCGGCATTACTTTGAGAATGGTAAGAAGCATGTGCAGATCTAAACACGCAGCTAACGTCATATTAGATGTCGGTATAACTGGGCTCGATCCTACAGGCTTGTGTGTTAATGTCGGCAAAAAGGTGAGCCGCACTGCCGACATGCGATTGCAGAGCAAAGACGGCGCTATCTGGATACCAGCTCAGCTTCTTGAGATCGTGCCATATCAGACTGTGAAAAGTCAATTACCCCCAGCACTGATATCGGCGATGATCGCTGTAGCACTACGGAAGCCAGCGAACAATGCTCGACTGATCGTGAACGAAGGACTTAACGTACTGCGTATTCCAGGCCGTTCTACGACGCAAGGTATTGTGAGTAATTTGTATTCATTTATGGAGAATTACCCCCAATTAACACATCCAGCAACGACCGAGGTTCATGATCGATACTGATCTTGTTGATGTACCTGCTAACTTTCTCGATTCACCACGTTTACAATATCAGAGCCGCAACTCGTCCCGAGGGCATCTTCAGTACCAAACCCAGACACCTCGATTCGCTACATGGAATCTCGCAGGAAACAAACTAAACTTCGGCGGTAGCGTTGGCCGCATCAACGTGTTCAACCTCAATCGCGCCCTCGAACTCGACATCGATGGCCACACAGTCGCAAGCCGTGCAACTACAATACTCAGCAATATCCTAGAACGTCTCCAGCACCATGGACTACGAGTCCTTCAAGGTCAGACTGGTTCCGGCACCCTGAGAGCTCTAGAAGGCTTTTGGAGTAACATAGCTGCTGGGTCCAGGGCTACTCTTGTCGCACTTCCCAATCAGAATCTAAATACATATGCGTCAATACGGCGAATGTCCGACTTGCAATTTGGTCTGACTGCCGTGTGCGCAGTGACCAAAGATTTTCCGTGGTATGAGAGTGGTTTTCCGAAGATTAGCCAACCACGGGGATTTGCCATGCAACATTTGGACAACCTCGTCATGAAGTTCAACAGCAAGAGTAGCGGGGTGAACCAAAAACTTGATGCGGTGACACTACAGCGGTTGCTCGGTGACGACAACAAGCGTGAGAATACCATCGTTTTCGGGGCTGACGTCGGCCATCCGGGCAGTGGATCGCTTGCAGGAGTACCGAGCATCGCTTGCTTGGTCGCAAGTCTAGATACGGATCTACAAAACTACCCTGGTTCTATGCGCCTACAGGCTGGTGGTCAAGAGGTAGGTCAACTTGATACATGCTACCTATGTATACTCAGGCTAATCTGTTCAGAATATCGAGGACATGCAAGCCATGGTTCTTGAACGACTTGAGGCCTGGACGCAGAATCCTGCCAATCAGCCACAACCCGAACCAGTCAAGAAAGGTGAAAAGGGCCCGCTGGTCAAGAAAGAAGAGGCTATACCGAAACCACCATGCAAGCGCCTTCCAACATCCATACTTTTCTACAGGGACGGCCTGAGCGAGTCGCAGTTCGACAAGTGCATGGCCCACGAAGTCAAAGGCATCCAAAAAGCCTTCCAAATCCTTGCCGAGAAATACAAGCAGCCTGATGCCAAACTCAAGCTCACCTTCGTCGTCGTTGGCAAACGCCACCACACCCGTTTCTTCCCTAAGACGGAGGCAGAAAGTCATCGTTCTCAGCCAGGCAAACCGGTGAACGGCAATGTGAAGCCGGGCTTGCTATTCGAAGACGTGGTCACCACACCACACGCATACAACTTGTATCTGCAATCTCACGCCGCCCCTGCAGGCACCGCGCGCTCAGCACACTACCACGTTCTGCTGGACGAGATGAACTTTGGCAGTACAGACCGCCGCCTTGCGGAAATTACAAACGTGTTCTGCTACTGCTTTCCAAGGGCGCTCAAGGGTGTGTCGTACGTCGCGCCTGCTTACATTGCTGACCGCATGTGCGAGCGTGGGCGCGTGTGGTTGAGACCTTGGAGACCTGATCCGGGTTTCAAATTGCCGAAGACCGACAGCGGAGTTGCGTGGGATAAAGATGGGATCACGAGGTGGAAGCAGGGAAAGGCGTTGGACCTTGCGTGAAATGCGACGTTGGATGGGCCAAACACTGACAAAGTGTGGACGCACTTTGATGATCGTGGTCAAGCTCCAAGATACCATCCGTGGCACACGAATTTGGATGAGTCGATGTTCTGGATGTGAGGCACAAGGAGGTTTCAAGCATGTTTCTTATGTTTCATATGTTAATTTGCGCCTTTCGTCTCCCCTAAATCTCCGTGCATATTTTCAATTACCTACCTTTCCTCGTCCTGACCTTACCCAACTATCCATACATGTAGTTCCTCGCGCATATCATTCCGCCTCCCCGACCATATCTCCAAGCACTGCACACCTCAAAGTCCAAGGTTCCCCATACTTATCACATTGATCTTTCCATCATTCAAGTCTCCCAATGATTAAGGAGAAGGCTTCATGCTTGTGAGTGCTCCCATGTACTTGCACTCTTATTTTGTTTCTGATGTCTCACTAGCACGCATGTTTTACCAACACTGTAGGCTTAACCATGAACCATTTCTTTCACATACGACCACAGGAAAGTGAATACAACGCATCCCGTTTGCTCTGCGATATTTAAGCACTTTACCGGCGGATTAGTAGTTAAGTGGGTGACCATTAGCGAATCCCCGCTGTTGTATGTTTTTGTCATTTTTTTGCAACTTCGGATTCACTGAATCTGATACTCGTATGAGAAAAAATGCATGGCGAGACTAACATACTGACCGGGAGATGTAACGAGTTAACTGCGGTGCGGTCAATTTGGACTTTGTCGCAGTTTAGACAACGACTCCATCGCGATGAAGCATAGACGCATAAAATAGACGAATAAGTAAACTGGGTACAGGTGTGAAGTAGTTATCTTATATGTCCATCGTAGGTAGATATCCCTTGCATAAAAGTGTACATGATATCCACATGCCAACATATCAACATTAAGCCCGTATCAGGCTCTCGAACTTTTTTCCCATCGCAATTTCCCATCATGCTATGTACAGCACATTCACAAATTCCATCACTTCTTCCAGAACATCCATCCCTTTCGGGGAGCAACAGGCGCCGGCTCCGTGCTGCCAAAGACTCTACCCTCAACAGGCTGCTTCATCTGATCGAGCTTGTAGTTCTTGAGGAAGAAGCTGAGCGGCAAGATCGGCGCCGCTGCGCACACCGCGGCGATGAGCAGGTAGCGCATCGTCTCCTGGTATGCGCGGTTGATGGCAACGCGCTCGGGCGTTCCTGCTGGGTACATGGTGTAGTTGCCCGCGACGAGGAAACTAGCGAAGATGGGGGCGGACGGGACATCGGCTGGGAGGTATGCCTGGAGTTTTGAGGGGACGTATGTCGACCAGATGGCGCCTGAGATGGCGGATCCGACGGCGCCGCCGACTTCAAGGATGGTAAGCCACACCGTTGTCGCGGCTGCGACTTGTTGATGGCTGGCTGATGCTTGGACACCGAGCTGGACGGGGACATTGAGGAAGCCACCGCCAATGCCGACGGCGATCTGCGTGCCGATGAGGGTGGCGGTACTGGCACCTTCTTCGCGGTATTCAAGCATGAGGCCCAAGCCAAGGATGTAGATGACAGCGCCGAGAGTGACGTAGTACTTGTAGTGAGCAGTGTACTTGATCATCAGAGACACAACAACTGAGGAGATAGTCGAGGTAAAGCTGAAGACACGAACAATGTTTCCGGCAGTTACAGCCGATTTTCCTTGCACAATCTGGATGTAGGACTGGAAGTATGGAAAGACGGAAAGGTAGAATGCCACTAAGCAAATGTCAGTACTTCATCCCTGAACGATGACGCAATGGACTCACTGAAGTAGAAGAAGGCAATCAATGTACCCACGACAACTGTTCGCTTCTTGAACAAGTCGGACGGGAAGAAGGCCTTTGGTGCTAGCTTCTTGGTAGTCTCCCATAGTGGGAATACCAGCAAGAAAACACCTCCAAGCACCAGCATAGCAATCATGCTCGAGTTGCGCCACTGCTCCTTCGCGCGAGGTGCAAGCGTGAGCGGAAGCAAAATGAGCGACACCGCTGCACTAAAGAGCAGTAATCCGAAAAGGTCCAGGTCGATCGAAAAGTTCTTGAACTTCTCAAAGAGGGTGTTGCCGCGAATTGGGCTGCCGGTATCATACCCAAGCTTCTTCGCGCGCCTTTGGTTGATGAAGAGACTGACGAAAAGCGGAATGAAGCAGATCGGCAGGATGATGGCCCAGATAGCATATCCCCACCGCCACGAGATAGTCTCAAGGATCTTGCCTCCCACTTGCGGTCCGGCCCAGACAGTCCAGAGGAAAGGCAGGTCGAAGAGCGTAGAGTAGAGCGCACGGTTGAGCAGATCTGACGTATCAGCCACGAAGATCTGTTGCAAGACTTGCATGCCGTTGAAGCCAGCAGCCCAGAAGATCTGGGCGCTCGCAAAGGTCTGGACATTGTGCGACCCAGCTTGCTGAATGTAACCGACAGTGTAGAGAATGGTGACGAGAGTGAAAGCCTCCAGACGACCGAATACATCGGCAATCTTTCCAATCGGTGGTTTGATAACGGCTGCGAAACGTTAGAAGTAGCGGGCATGTTAGGCGGTAAATGCACGTACCGCTCACGATGCCCTGTACTACGTAGACGGTAGAGATGAGCGAATGCAATAAGAAATCACTTGTCGCGTACGGCGTCAGAAGTTGCGTGACCTGAATCTCGAGGGACGTGACATTGGCAATGAGCAGCAATCTTGAAGCACCCAGTTAGCTCGGAACTCGCTTGGAAAAAAGCATGCTTACGTGACATAAGCGATGACCAGGCTCGACCTCGTCCACGTCTTGCTGACGGCCTCAATGCGCTTGACACCAGCCTGTTTCCCACTGCTCTCGCTGATCGCATCATTCGAGTAGGCATCGCGATAGAGCTCTGGGTTTTTGGCAATGGAGTCGGGCGTGGCGTCGAATTTGCCCGGCTCATCGCTTGGCCTCATGGTATTCATCATCTTGGCCCACAAGGCTGAGTAATGCAGATGGAGGTGTAGAAAGAGAGGGCGATCGATATAATTTTCGCCGAGCTCGTTTTCCCAAGACGACGGATGCGCCCACTTTATCTGATCAAACCAGGCGGGTGGTAGCGGTTCGCGCTATTGAACTAGCCGCACCACGCCAAGGTACTGGTTGCCTCTCCGTGGACGCAGACTCGAAGCCCGAGTCTCGCGCAAAAAGTCCTATTGGCTGGCCCGCGTCAATTTTGCTTCCGGCCGTGAGAGTCCCGTGCGAAGTTTCCTCAAGCGTGGTGATTGACAGTATCTAATCTGATCAGCCGCCGTGCTTGGCGTCAGTAAAGGTGGCTTAGGTTACGTCACGGCGAGGCCTGGGGCGCCGTATGCGTCGGCCTGACCGAATGCATCCCACGAAAACTTACCAAACTGTGTTTGCAACCCTGCAGGACATGTGGTGGAGTGAATCGCCTCGTTTGTACTACCCGTCGCCAGTACACCGCCGAGATGTCGAGGCCGAACGCGACTCGCCGAGCCTCCCGCGTGTGAATGTTGGCGATGTCGGAGCGAGGTTGCTCGGATGGTCAGGCGTGCAGTCGCTAAACGCGGTGCCCAACACAAACGCGCGAGGACAGCTTGTGTATTGAAATTCGCGCTGGTCGAGGTGACGAGGGTAGACTTGATTGTAGATGAGGGAGGAGAGAAGCATCACGAGAGGTGGGGGGCACCTGTCATTTCTGCCAGATTCGACCAGGAAGGCACGAGTAACAACCTCAACAGAGAAGTCGCGCTATCACAATCGGACCGCTTCGTCCGCATGTGACAATATTGGAAGCATCACACGAATCACAACGCTGGACACGAATATATGGCTTCTAGAATTACACATCGAACACAGGTTGAACGGCCTCGGATACACATGACGACAACAGAGCATCTCCACTCTCCTCTATCACACCGCTTTTCCCATTGCCATTGACATGCTGTTTCTAATCAAACAGCAGTCTCCTCTTTCTTCTCCCTCGACGCCTCTTCACTTCCATCGCTCTCTCCCGCCCTTGTTCCTTCTCCACCACCAGCAACCTCCTTCTTCATAGCCAACTCCGGATTGTTGGCCTCAAGCCTCTCCCTCATCTTCCCGCTCATTTCCTCCAACCTTGGCACCACCCACTTTGCACTTTCCCAAGGCTTGACACCCATCAGGTACATGGTGTCGATTTCCTCAAGCGTGCGGCCTTGCCCTTCGATGACGAAGAAGTACACAATGAGTCCGCCGAGGATGTTGGTGCCGGCGAAGACGTAGCCGTAGCGGAAGTCAATGGCCCCGGTGATGAAAGGCGTGAAGAATGCCAAGAGGAAGTTCCAGAGCCTATGGCCATGTCAGTCACCTGTGGGGGTATAGTAGTGCAGCTACGACTTGCCAGTTTGATGCAGTACTCAGCGCCATAGCTTTAGCGCGATATCGCGATGGGTACAGTTCTCCGCAAATCGTCCAGATCATAGGTCCCCACGTTGTTGCGAAACCAAAGATGAAGAAGCACGCGAAGCAAATCATTGCTGTGGCTGCTGGTTCCGTGTTCTGCGGATTCTCGCGGTCAAGTGCGAAGTGGCCGACAGATGCGAAGATGAGGAAGCAGATAAACATCCACGCGGAGCCGGCGAGGAGAGACTTGCGTCGACCGTAGTGCTCGACAATGTAGAGTCCGTAGAAGGTGACGCCGAAGTTGATACCGTTCTGTTGACGTTAGCGAGATGGACTATTGTGAGGGAAGAGTGAGGTACCAAGATCATCTGAGTGACATAAGAGTTACTAATGCCTGTCCCTGCAAATACAGTCGTGCCATAGTAGAAGAAGTAGTTTCTTCAGGGTTGTTTAGCTTATTGTCGTCAAGGTGAGACCGAGCAACTTACGCGCCAGTCAGCTGCTGGAACATCTGCAAGCCCATGCCAATTGCAAGTCTATATGCCATCTTCGGAGCCTTCCACATGTTGATCCACTCCTGTATCGGACTTCCCATTGTAGAGTCAGCTGCGAGCTTTGTCTTCATCTCTTCGAGTTCCATCTGAATACTGTAATGGTTCTCGCCGACGCCATATACACCAGTCATCGTTTTGGTAGCTTCATCAACCTTGCCACGTCGGAAGTTGAAGCGAGGGGTCTCGGAGAAGAACATGATGCCACCTGCCAGTATGATGGTCCAAACAAAAGTCAAGCCCATCGTGATCTGCCAGGATGCGGCTTTGCCGGATTGGTGGCGTTCAGCCGCGTAGTTGAAAACAGCAGCAAGGAATATGCCAAATGTGATCATGAGCTGGTATGTTGAGATGAGGGCACCGCGAATATGGCGAGGTGCAGTCTCCGCCTAATAACGTTAGGTTAAGTGTATTCATGAATGCAGATTAGACTTACTTGATACATCGGCACGAGAAGACTCAGTGCACCAACTCCTAGACCAGCGACGAAACGACCCATCATGATCTGGTACCACTTGTCCGTCGATGCAATCTGTACGATAATGCCCACGTTTACGATCATGCACCACCAGGCAATGCTATACTTGCGCCCGATGTGGTCTGCAATTGGGGCTGCAACAAGTGCACCAAACAGCGTGCCGATGGATAGCAAAGCCACAATGAGCCCAGATCGGACGTTGGAGAAGTAGTACGTACCATCGGAGCGCGTTTGACCAAAGCGTCTGACAAAGTCCTTCATCTCAAGGAAGCCCGAAATTTGGCCAGTGTCCTGTGTGCAATGCTCAGTCAGTGTGTGCTCATCACGTACACGGAGTCGGTGATGTTCGTACAAAACCAAACACTCCACCACCTGGAAACGTTAGCTGGGAACAATGTACTCTATAATCATGCTCACCCATCGATACCAAAATACCCATCCAGAAGCCTTTCCATGTCAGTCGAGGAAGAGGAGAGGTATCATAGCCTGCATGCTCTCCAACATGTCGTGAGTCGTGCACCGCTGGTTTGTCTCCACGCGAGCGATTGAGCGGGTTTGAGATCTTGAGCTTCATCATGTATAGCAGGGTTCAGACTAATCGAGTGCGTCTCAGAGGGAATGTGCAGGGCAGAGTGCACATCCTTATGTATGAATGAACTGAGGCGCATCCGGCAGCTCGAATGTTCCGTGCTAATCAGCATACTGATTCCTTATTGGCACGAGATCGGATAGAACATACTTCTTGTGTAACGTGCCGATGAGTGCTGTGGGGCGGAATGTCGCGGAAGGGCAGTCTGATGTCGCAGTGTCACGCGCATTCATGAAAGAGGTTGGATGCCGAGAGGTAGGCTTGCATTTGTGGAGAAGATCTCCAGACGCAGCTGTGCAAGTTACATCGAGCTCGTACGTCATCGATGCCGATGACCTCTTTGTACTTGGTAAGCTTACTGAGTGATGCTTGGGCCGAACTCCAACTGGAAAGTGGAGGTTGTTCATCATCCTGGGGCTCCGCGCACTTCCGATAAGTCGGTTGTTCTGATTGGAGACTTGGGGGGTGGTCTTGCCAGCCTGTGTCAGCACAAAGCGCAATGTGCAGCTCATGCTTTTCCCTGTTCTTCGTCAAGTGGAAAGGGTCCGCGTCTTCAAATGAACTTGTCGGTAATCGTCCGGTCACGTTCATAGACGGTTACATTAACACGAGCAGCCCGTGTCTCAGCGGGTGACGATGACGCTACGCCTTCGGGAAGTCGTAACAAGCGGGGGAGGCTCTTTGTTGATTTGAGGCTGAGCAACCGCTCGATGTCTGTGCAAGTGGGATCATGTCGCGAAAACCTGTCGCAAGTAAGCAAAGCCTGCAGGCACGTTGCAGAATGCTAGTAAGGATCGTGCAATGTGTTGATGACTAATCTGCAGTCGGGATGTTGTCGTGCCGTGACATGCGCTTAGCATACGCTAGTGATGAGCTGAAGGAAGGTACGATCAACCTTGGAATGTAGAGACAGCACGCATATGTGCCCATGACAATCGCTGTAAAATATCATTTGCCCTTTCCGGTTATGGTTAAGTCCCTTTTCTTGAACGCCTAGTACGCCACTTTATGCTTTTCATGAAGGATTTATGCTTGCGACGACTGCCACTTCTTGACGCGCTTCTTGATATCTGCCTCAGTCTGCTGCATCGGGTTAAGTTTCCGGTCACGTGCCATGCGGCCATAGTCGTCACCATAGCGGGCTACCAGCCTTTCTAGCCACTCTTCTTCTCTTTGGCTTTGTTTTCTCGGTGCCTTCCTCTCTCCATTCTTGGCGGCTTCTTCCAACTCTCGGATGACTGGGTTCACTTGCTCTTCTTCTCCGTGTTCCGGGACCATGGCAAAGCCGTCCCACTCGTCGGCTTCATCGTCGTCGAGCTCGTTGAGCGGGTCGTTGAGCGGGTTTGCAGTCTCCTCTTTCTGCCCAATCACTCGCAGAATAGCGCCAGTCTCTGGGTCGCGCTCGACTTCGAGCTCTTCGACGTCGATGGTTTGCGGCGCTTTGGAGACGATGTTGAGGGCATTCGCAGTGCTGTTGGCAGCAACATCAGCACGCGAGGACTTGGGGTCGTTCAGGCCGAGGAGGGCGATTGTCTTTTCTTGACCACCAGTGGCGTGGTTGAGGCGCGATGTAAGACCGAGACGGCGGTAGTTCTGAGAAAGGGTCTCCTTCTGGTTCCTTTCGAACCTTAGTATATGCGAATGCAGTTTCCGTGTCGAAGATTCTTACCAGTGCTTTGCGATAATCGGGTTTTGCAGGATCTTCTTCTTGGAGGGGCCCTTTTGGCGCTTCTTTGGGATAGACGACTTGTTCTTTGCTTTTTGGAGTTCGCGACCCATGTTGACTGATGTATGGCGGGTATGGACGGCTATCGAATTACTGAGTGCTGAAGTGCAGATTCGCGATGAGCGGTTCGCGTCTTCTCCAAATTTTTGGAAGCCGCGCTAGCTTATCGATAGCGAGGGCCCACAGCCGAGCATGCGGGCTGGTCGCCAGCAGCACCCCTGAGACGTCACAGCTTCATCGTCCTCCCCTCATTGTCCGGGGACATTGAAATTATACAGGTCCACGCATCCATCATGGTGTCGCGACGGGACAGGACTTTGCTGTCCTTGGCAATCTTCATTGGGGTGCTGACATGGAACGTGGCCGCTGCAGCTGTCAAGGGTGAGACAGGCACATCGGTGGGAGACTTGAGTCTTCATGAGATCGAAGAGCAATTGCAGGTATGTCAGGCGTTCGTCATATGTAGTAGTACCCCCTTTCAGCTTCTGAATATATTCGGATAAGCCCCGGGCCATTCACACGGCCATGCACCGAGCACCTCGATGTCGTATGTCATGTGAGTACTAACATCGTCAATCAGGAATGCCCACTTGTGCAAGCCCTCAATCGACACAAGATCACTTCGAACCCGCCCACGTCGTCCCTTACCTCCCAGATCTTCGCCTTCCTCTTCCCAGGCAGCCCTGCAGTAAATGCACTCCTCGCAACCCTCTACATCTCTGGCCCACCGAATTTCCTACTCGCGCTATGCCCGCCCAACATCGACCCTTCGTCGCTATCCGTTATGGTAGCCTTTGCAGTGGGTGGACTGCTGGGCGACACCTTGTTTCATTTGCTGCCGGAGATTTTCCTCGGTGAGGATGAGCCCGACAAAGTCAAGTTCGTCATGGTCGAGCCCAACAAGAACCTCTTGCTGGGTGTCGCCATCATGGTTGGCTTCGTGACCTTTGTAGCTATGGACAAGGGACTGAGGATCGCGACTGGTGGCGAAGGCGGACATGATCACTCACACGGGCACTCACACGAAAAGATTGACGCGGCTGCAACAACATCCGGCGCCTACACCGGAGACTCCAAGGATTCATTGCGCTCGCGCAAGTCTGCTACAAATGGAAAGGACTCGTCCGCGCCTGCCGTGGTCGAAAAGGAGATCAACGCGAGTGCCAAGCTCGGCGGCTACCTCAACCTCATTGCCGACTTCACCCACAACATCACTGATGGATTGGCACTCAGCTCCTCCTTCTATGCCTCGCCCACCATTGGCGCAACCACCACCGTAGCTGTCTTCTTCCACGAGATACCTCACGAGGTTGGCGACTTTGCGCTACTCATCCAGTCGGGCTTCAGCAAACGAGCTGCTATGGGTGCACAGTTTGTGACTGCCGTGGGCGCTTTCCTTGGAACTTGCATTGGCATTGCCGTTCAAGAGTATGGCGGCAGTTCGGCCTCGACAGAAAGCCAAGGGCCCGGGCTGATGGGCACAAGTCTTCAGTGGGGAGACATGTTGCTGCCCTTCACCGTAGGTACCTTCTTGTATGTTGGCACCGTAGCTGTCATCCCCGAATTACTTGAAACTGGCCCAAATAAGGGGCAGGAGCTCAAAAAGTCTCTGACGCAGTTCGCTGCTATGTTTACTGGCGCAGGGATCATGCTTGTGTACGTACCTTCCTCTGTCTCACTCCAGGATCTGACTAACAAACGCAGCATTTCTTGGTCTTAGGTCCTCGTGGTCGGTCAAATTTCATGCGCAGCGAGTGCGCGCACGTTCGATGTGCTCCACGGAGGCATATCGGACACCTAAGACGTATAGAATTTTACAGCGGCGTGTCACGGTTCAAAGTAGATCTCTGGGATACACAGCGTCAACACAACCATATCTCTATGCCAAACATGTCTTTTCCGCGAACTTGACTCCGTTGTTAACCACGCACCCTCACGTCATCACTTGATCCTAAATGGTGCGTAATGGAGCCGGCCCAAGTCGGAATATCAAGCCCACAAGTCCATTCCTAGCGTTAGGTATTGGACACCATCCCGCTTTACCACAATTGGAAATGAATATGTCCAAAAAGGTCAAATTTATCACTCCTAGATCTCTCACCTTGCGGCCCGAAGGGATCTCACGGGGGTCAATGATAGTACTCACAGCTACATCCGGAAACTTCCGCTGCCTAACTCTATCGCGATTGTATGTGTAGTCTGCACGTTGTATGGAGCAAGATTCATAACCAGTGATGGTTGATCGAATGCATTTTTAAAACCCTATGCGCATCGTTGCGGCACCCTTGTACACCCAGGTGTTTAGTTGCTTTGCACAGACGACCGATCTGACGCATAACTCCCGGACGCACGCTCTACCCTTCGGCCCACTTCCCCCGCAATTCACGGCTGTCTTCCAACAACCTGGAACACTTGCCGGAACCTGGCTCCGTTGTGGCTCAGCTTTGCGACACCTTGGTGTTGTTGTCTTGGCCTGGCTTCAGTGCTTTTTCGCGAGTGGACGATGCCGTTCCAACGCTGACTGCGTCTCTAGTTCAGTAAACACGCACGTCGATTCCTATCCTTGTTAACATTGAAACTTCGGCTAATTGCAGAACTCAGAACATGCTAGTCAGCTCTGATTTGTTGAACTTTAACAAGGATGCGAACCGACGTGCGTATGTACTGTAACACGGATCCATGGTTTGTGGTCTGCATACAATTGGGTGCATGCTACGAAGCCAAGCTGTCGCTCACGATTTGAACGTTAGAAGGTGTCATCCTTTAGCTCGTATGCCGCCCCGCTAGTACTGCCGCCTTACCGTCTTGAACGGTATGGCAGGGAATTACTGTGCTGACGTCGTTGTGCTTATGGCCGTGCATACATGCTTCATCGCTGCGTTTCTTCTTTCGTCTGACAGCGCCTCGTGGCGTTCTTTACTTTCTTATAAGCTACTTCGAGGTCTTCCGTGCTGCCACTCATCTCGCTGCGTTCACGCCATACATGCTTTAGCAAAATACATCGATGGCCTCTATCCTAGCAATCGAAACGTTACCAAACACCTTCAAATACCGAATGTCCGATACGCCACCTCATTCCACAGGAAGAGAAAGTCTTGGGAGAAACAAGAGCCGATCCAACATGCCCGTTTTCCACTTCAGCAATCCAGCCTCGTCCCGCTACCGTCCAGTCATCACCACATTACTGCTCGTAGTCTGCATACCGATCTTCTTCTACCACATCGTGCCAACGTTTACGCACACCACCGATGACTTCATTTCCGTCCTCGCCATGCGACTCCGGGGCCCATCATCAAGAGCAGCTCTCTGCACCAGCGAAGTCGGAAGCGCTTACTGCTGCAACCTCTTCCTCACCGCCTCTCCCTGCGTCGATGAGTGCCGAAAACAACACCTCGACAGAGTCACCTATGTGATTACAGAAGAATACGACGTCTGCGCGGACAATTGTCTGGCCCAGTATACCGCCGCCTGCAAGAGTGGATCGCTCTTCAAGGGCAGCTGAAACAGCATCAATGCATATTCATTCTCACGACTTAATGATCAGGAGACTTTCATTGCACCCAGTGGACATCGGAGGCTGAGACGCCGCCAAGATGGTCGCGGGTGGCTGAGCGGGTAGAGCGGCATGCTTGGTGCGCCGCATACCCGTGGCTTGTAGGGTTTGTGGCGCACGGATGAGGGACAATTGTCTGAACTACAGGTGATGGTAGGAGGGTTGAAGTTAGAAGGGAATCGGGGAGGCTGAAGTTGTTCAAGCTTTGACGCGGACACATAGGATGCGATATCACCAGCGCATCGTACAAGACAACGCTGAAGTTCTAGCGACGTGCGGACGCTTGTGCGGTTTCCGAGGTCATCTTCAACGAGCAACAATGCAGCATGGAGGTGCATCAGGAAGGATCATTGCTTCCAACCTCACGTATTCCGAGGAGAAGGTGAAGGAAGCCGAGCCAGGAAAACGCAAAAGAATGAGTGTAAACAGCCAGACCGTGCCTTCACCTCTAAATTAAACCCGTTCCCACACCGGTAGTTCTTCTATTACTTCGTGTGGTCGTTTGCAAACCCGTCATACCTAGCCGAAGCGCGCCAGATACCCTTTATGTTCAGTCCTTACTTTCCTTGTTTTGTTGCTCTTACATTACTATCCTCAAGATGAACATCCACCGACAAGACCTCTCGGCCAGACCAAACTGCAGGACCTGTAGACGAACGCTCCACGAGGTTCATGATCGCCAAATGTCGACTGGCGTTTACTGGAGGAACTGTCAGTCGTGCAGGGGTATTAACACCTCAGAACGGCGCATGCAATATGGCCGTGGACCTGTCCATCACTTCCGGAATCTGGAGACTTATGAGCGAGCTACGCAGTTGGGAAGATTACAAAATCGGGGTATGCCGAAGAAGCAAGAGATGATGAATATGTACGAGAGTTCTTTTGGCGGCACCGAATTCGAGTTCCATATTCCCACGCCAACTAAAACTTTACCTAGCGGTACCTTATTTACCACGCTCTCCTCTGGTATTCACCCAACCCCTAAAAGAATTGTGAACATTGAGAGGGCTTTCCGCGCCACAGTTCCGGAAAGCATGTCTACTTCGACTTCTTTCGCAGATACAGGTAACAGTTGGCGACCCAGCTATAGAGCAAAGGTCGACGCGAAGATGAAACAGCTGAAGTGCTCCGTCTGCGGTGATGGGTGCTCTACCACCAACTTCCCGCGTCTGACACGCTGCTCCCACGAGCCCGATGTCTGTGGACCTTGCTTCGAAAACTGGCTCGACAGCAGAATGCAGAACACAAGTTGGGACCGCATCAAATGTCCCGCAACCACCTGTAGCAACCTCCTCAACGACACCAAGATGAAGCTATGTGCTTTACCTGTCACTTACATGCGGTACGCTGTTCTCGCTACCACGACACTATATGAACTGACACTGCCATCTTACAGATACCAAGAGCTCTCCGCTCGTAGCGTCCTCAACAACGATCCAGAATTCCAGGTTTGCCTACGACCCGGATGCAGCTCTGGTCAGTTCCACAACAGCGAGTCTGACGGCAATATCTTTTGCTGCCATGAGTGCAGCTTCTTGGTGTGCACCACGCACAATGAACCATTCCACACCGGCGAGACATGCAGGGAATACGACCGCCGCACAGACTCTTCCCGTAAAGCTGAGGACGATGCGAGTATACGGAAGATCGAGCGCACGGCGAAAATGTGTCCCGGCACTGCATGTGGGATTTGGATCCAGAAGAATCACGGATGCGATCATATGACTTGTAAGTCTTTTCTAACATCCTCGCTTCGTTCGAATAATGGAAGCTGATGATGTCTCTAGGTCGCCAGTGCAGATTCCAGTTCTGCTGGGTCTGTCTCGCGCCATATTCTGGTCAGGGCGGTATATTCCAAACCGGTAATTCTGCACATGCGCGGACTTGTCGGCATTTTCGAGAAATTGGTGAAGTAATGCCAGTGGTGGGCTTGCCACCCGTGCATCTCTCTGACACCGAGGATGATGCTGATGACGATTCTGATTTCGAATTCGACTGGCCAGATGCTATGCGCACCCTGCAGGGCGATACCGGTATTGCAGCACATATCGCCGCTGTTGCCGTTGCTGATCCCGAGATCAGCGAGTCTGACGATGGGACTGCTCCTCCCAGCCCGAACGTCTTGCCAAATCGTTCTAGGAGGGCGGCTTCGATCGTTTCGATTTCCTCCGACGAGCTTACTGACATGTTCGACTCTGACATCGAGGAGCATGATCCCATACCCGTCTCTGATGACGAGCGACCTATTACCATACCACGTCCATCGCAAAACAGTCCGCTCCTTTTGGCAAATCCCGATGACGGCTCCGATGATGAGTTCATAATCCCTACCCTGGCTACCAAGAGGAAGACTATAGGGTCTCACAGTGTGGGCCGCTCTAAGCGTGCAGCTACATCGACACCCGCACGCACAAGTGCTGCACCAGAGGTCATCGCTGCAAGGAAGAGTCTGAACAAGCTCCAAGAATCTAGTGCTCGGAGACACCTAGGGGCAAGGGCAGTCTTCGTACGGCGTTAGCGAGCGGGAGAGAGCATGAAACTGTGTGCACTGGCTATGTGAAAATTTCGGTATTGAACTTGCTTCGAGAAGCGGCCACTCTGCTGCGTGAAACATGAGAAAGTTCGATCTTCGTGTTCTTGCGATTACTGCAGACATGGCAACTGTTTCTTCATATCTTTATTTCTTAACTTCAGTGCTCTTCTTTTTCTCATTAGATGCCAGGCGAACACTGCAAAGTCAGAGAATATACTGCATTAGGTAATTCAAAGACTTTACTGCTCAAATTTTCCATAATTCCTGCTTGTCCCACTGTACAGGAGTAAACCGCGTCGGGCCCCCCTTCACCAGCACACGTGCGCAGCCTACCTGCACAGCGAGCCCTCTGTGTCACTAACAGTGCGGCAACAAAGCAGCCATGCGCCAAGAGCCGCGCTGGGAGTGACTGACAGGCAGGCATTCGAGGCGTCGCCTTCGCTGCGGCCTCAAAATGTGTCGCCTCCTGATGCATAAATCCCTTGCCTTTCTGCCCACGGAGCGCTCCCCCACTCCGACGACACGCAACCTCAACACAGCCACAACACGCATCACATATCTACCACCGCACTCGACTTCATCCCTCATCAACCAAGCGCTATGGTCAGCCAGCGAGAACTTGACGGTCTTGGTCCACCGCCTTCTCTGACCGATGCTACACGACTGCATCCGCGTGATCGAGCTGAACAGCGCCGACAGCGGATCGTTGTAGTTGATGTCCCTCAATCCACCAGCCTTCAAGCTATTCCTACTCAAACGTCACAGAATGCAGATGCCGAAGCACACCCGGTCCTGTATGACGCAGCTCAAGAGGCCACATCCGTCCCAAAGCCTGTAGCCAACAACCGGAAAAGCAAGCGCAAGTTCGAAAGCATCGGCACGAGTAACTTGCGACGATCAAAGCGACTTGCTCAAGCTATAGAGGTTACACTGTTACCTCATAAATTCCGTCGAGGAGAAAATGGGCAAGAGTTTCCTGTATTGCTTCCACAGTCGCCAACCTTGCTTGAAGACTCAGATGATGATGACACAGCTGCGTCTCCGGCTCAGACTCCTTCTCTACAGCCATCAGAGGAGGTTGAAGAATCGCTGGCCTCTTCACAGCAGACATTCAGCACCTCGTCCCCGCCGTCCCGGTCCTTGCGCGTGCCGATGAGAGTGCCGCAGCTTTCACGACCGAAATCAGCCCCGGTCTCCGCGAATGTGCAGTCTGCGGCGAGGTTCTTCGGGCGGAAGATTTCCCTTTTCTCCAAGGCTGCAGTCAAATCCATGGCACTGTGTGTAAAGACTGCATATCTAGCTAGCTTGACAGCAAGGTCGGAAACACTGGGTCTCTGAGCGACGTCCATTGCCCGTGCGCAGAGCCCAAGTGTGAGGGCGTGTTCACCCTAGATATAGTGAAGCAATGAGCCACAAAGGAAACTTCCGATCGGTATCTTCCATTCCATCGTGAACTCAGAATCACGCTAACAAATACAGCTACGAACAACTTTACCTCCGAGAACTGCTACACGAAGAATTCCTGGACTTTTGCGACTGTCTCAACGGAGACTGTCATTCTGGTGGCTTTCACAACGAGGAGGATGGTAACATCTTCATCTATCCAGATTGTGGGCATCTCCACTGCATTCGTCACAACGTACCGTTCCACCATGGCGAGACGTGCGAGCAGTATGACAATCGCAAGCGCTATGAGCAGCTGCCTACCACAGCTGAAGACGAAGCCAGTCTTGCGGTGGTCGCAAAGACCTCAGTGTTATGTCTAGGTCCAAAGTGCGGAGCGCACATTTCCAAGATTGATGGTTGCGACCATATGACGTGTAAGTAAAGCCCTAATTCGAAGACCCAGGTGTCTTTACTAAATGTCTCATAGGCGATCGATGCGACACCGAGTTCTGCTACGTCTCCCGTGCGCCTTACGTTGGAGAACACGGCATCGTGGAAATCGGCAATACTGCGCGTGAGATTACTTTTCAATACCATCCAGACCATCTCGAGAATGCTTCTGACGACATTGAAGACATTGAAGACATTGAAGACATTGAAGACATTGAAGACATTGAAGATATTGAAGAAATTGAGGACATTGAGGACATTGCAGATCAGTCAGACGACGCTGAAAACGGCGATGGCCATGCAATCATGCAGCGAAATATTGCGGATGCCGCGTCTCGAAAGAAATTGCCTCAAAAGGGCCAGGGATACATGGGGTATGGTTTAAAGGACTTGGACACTTGAATAAAAAGTCTTGTCTCGAGCAAGGAGTCGCGCGGATGCAGTAAATTGAGGCTTCAAAATCTATCTCTAATAGGTATACTTAACTTATAATTAGCTTTATTATATAATCAATCTAACTTAAATTAAATTAACTATACTCAGATTATACACTACTAAACTTAACTAAACCTATACTTACTTGCTACTCTGCTTTTGTTCATCAAAGAGAAGTGTTGAATAGGCTATCTCTTGCGCAACGCTAGAGAGTAGCTAGTTCTGTACAATCGTACCATGATAGAATGAATAAGTATCAATTCCAAGGTTGCTTCAGTTGTGTTATGCAAAGATCAGATAGGTGTCCTCTATACCTACAAAGTTGAGATTCCGGATGAACCAGATCACGTGACTATGTGGACATTATCAACAAGAAGTACACATATAGAGCGTTTAAATGCTAAGCCGCATTCTAGACAGCACGGTTAATCCGATGATTCTAAACTGTGCCGCTGCACTGACATTGGTCCTTCGGTCTACATGAGTTTACTCGCTGACGAAGTCATCAGATAATGCCCCGCCAGGCACGGGTAGAGGAATTGACTATACAGTCACCACCCATGAATAGAGTGCTAGCGCCGGCAAGCATAGCTAGGGTATGTCCAGGGCTCATTCCCAATAAATAAAAATTGTACAGTACTGGACAAAACCCCCCGTCTTGCCCCTTGTCTCCGGATCCGCGCTAGCACTCCGTTCATGGATGGTGACTGTACAGGGTCTCCAAAGGCCAAGGCCCATCCTGGTGCATTCTAGCTATCATGGGTATGTATCAGCGTGTTAGACCGTCACTTATCTGTCTTCTTAGAGGAAGAACGGCTGTAGATCAGCATAAAAACATAAGATTTATAAATAACAATTAGACTCAAATTATCGGAACTCATGGCGTGGGCCTTGGCATTTGGACACCCTGTACCGGCCCTTGCCGTGTTCGCTTGCGGGCCGGACTGCTTGGCATTGCTTAATATATCTACGAAGGAGCGCCGATAGCGTTTAGTGTTTATTCATTCATGCGACAATTTCATGAACATAAATCCCGCAGTGGGCCCATGCATCGGGGTACCAGGTACATCCACGGCGCGTCCGTCCGCAATTTCAAACGTGCCCACGTCAATCGAAAGATGCAACAAATCCCAACAGCTGCAACCTCAACGCGCAAGGCAATTCTTAGCTATTATGTATCTGCCGCTGCAAGAAGTCGCACGGAGTCACGGACAAAGCGGACTGTGAAGCGATTGCAAAATCGAGAACAAACTTTGATAGATGGAGTCCTACTGTTAACAATAGTGGTAACTGCAAGATGCTATAGCTAACATAAGGCGCATGCTGGATCAAACAACCTCGAATACAGATCCTCATCTCCCATGCTTAAACGTCTTGTTAAATCCGCGAAAATCATTCTCCAATGCCTCATGAATTTGCCGCTGGTATGACGGAAAGCCTCCAAAGAATAGTAACGGCTCCCGCTCTCTCCCCGGGTTGTTTGCGCCGCTGTACCAGGAGCGCGTCTCATGTATCATGGTACCCTCCAGCGTCTCGTGGATCTGCTTAGTCCAAGAGCGCTCCGCCTCCGGAGTGGGTTCGATTGAGTCAACGCCGTCGCGTCGCATCTTGAGCAGCGTTTCTGCGATCCAGTTGCCTTGAAGTTCAATGCATGCTGGTCCATTCGATGCTGTGGGTCCATGGACTGAGAACAGGAAAAAGAGGTTAGGAAAACCTGCCATGGTCATACCAAAGTACGTGGACACGCCCCCTGCCCATTTTTCATGTAGTGGAAGGCCTTTAGATGTGTGGAGGCCCATGTGAAGCAAGGAGCCTGTGAGTGCGTCAAAGCCTGTGGCGATGCTGATAACATCAAACCCATGCATGGTGCCGTCCGCAGTCAGTATGCCTTCTTTGACAATTCGAAGAATAGGCGTCTTGTTGATGTCTACGAGTGAGACGTGCGACCTCGAGACCTGCTCGTAGAAATCCACCTCGAGACATGGACGCCGAGTGCCGAATGGATGCGGAGGGTCAAGAGGCGCTAAGATGTCCTGTTTATCTCGACCTTGGATTCGCGCGCGCGTTTTCTTCACCCAGAAATCATATGCAAAGCGATTCGCTTCACGGTCGAAGAGAATATCTTTGTACGTTGCGATCCAAAATGCGAAGCCTCCTGTCCGCCAAAGACTCTCAAAGAAAGCCTCACGCTCCTCTGGAGTATCATCGAGAGCACTTCGATCCACGAAAGATTCTGGATGTCCGGAGAAAGTTGTGAGCCGGTAGTCAAGTTTTTGTTGCAATGACCCGACTTCTTGGAGTTGGGTCTTTCGATCCAGTTTTTGCTGGACCATAGGCAGACAGAAGTTGGGCGTTCGCTGGAAGATAGTCAACGAGGCTGCCTCCTTAGCCACCTGTTGCGCGACTTGGATTCCTGTCGCGCCAGTCCCGACTAACGCAACTCTTTTGCGTCCCAAGTGAACATCAGAAGGCCACTGATATGTATGGTACAATTCGCCTTCAAATTGCTCGATGCCATCCCAGGTCGGCGTCAATGGCTTGGACGCAAATCCAGCTGCTACGATGAAGAACTTCGATGCCATGACTGCTCCTTTCTGCGTGGCAACATGCCACTTCTGCGATTCATTGTGGAACCTGGCATCAACAACCCGCATTCCGAACAGCACATCCCTTTTAACGTTGATCATATCGTCAACGTGCTGGAAGTATCTCAACATTTCAGCCTGGTCCGGGTACTTTTCTGACCATGTCCATGTCTGCACCAGCACAGCACCCACTGTCAGCGTCTTCTTCTCGCATTGATATTTGACGCTGAATCCACTCACCTCGTATACTTCTGGAATCGACAGCTGGTAGTATGGTTGTCTTGTATCCGTTCGGGAACCAGGATACGTGTTGTGGCACCACGTTCCGCCTATGTCGTCGCCGGCCTCCAGGATTTTGCAGTCAAATCCAGCATTGCGCAGCTTGTAAAGAAGGTATATTCCTGCGAAACCGGCTCCGACAATCAGGACTTCATGCTGAGAGGAATCAGAGTTGTGAGTTGTGCCATCGAGGCTTTCGTTCGTTTCAGGTTTGAAGACCATTTTTGGGACTGTCGATACGACTGGTGGAATAACAACTGGGCACTATTTAACTTAATAACCATTTCGGTGCGGAAGAGCCAATCTAGGGGGTTTTGGCCCATCTGGCATCGAGAAACCCCTGGATCTAGCCCTTGCA
>Ga0265780_10002595_pt1 | contig 24364 bp, 10 predicted proteins | sample P1T30metagenome_FD_192432 | JGI IMG/M metagenome (GOLD analysis project Ga0265780, IMG submission 192432) | Plant litter microbial communities from East Loma Ridge, Irvine, California - P1 T30 | ecosystem: Environmental > Terrestrial > Plant litter > Unclassified | place: USA: California... | reverse complement strand
ATTGTTTCGTAAAAGTCGTGACTCGATAGCGAGGTATTAGATTGGAAAAAGGAAAAGAGAAGACAGATGAGAAGGGGAGGGTGGGTGTTGCCGCCCAGATCAAAACAGAATCAGACTTGCTTTCGCAGCATCAACTTCTCCCCTTTTGTGTTCTTTTCCGATAATGCAGAGAATGAGCTTCCTTCTTTTTTTTAATTTCCACAAGATCGGGTGTACAGGCCTCTCCCATTTATGAAGACTTTCTGCTGCTTTGGAAGCCTTTGCCTTAGAGGATTGCAGCTAATAGCAGTGTGCCACTTGCGACGAAGAAGCTTGTCAGTTGCAGACTGCCGATAGAAGGGCTTGCTGCGCCCGTCTTTCGCGCGGGCGATGCGGTGCCGGTTCTGGTGCCTGTTGCATCCTCGCCGTCACCATTGCCGTCGCCATTGCTTCCGCTACCACTTCCAGCCATTGTAGACGTCCTGCCAGTGGCGGTTGCAGGGAAGAGCGTTTGCAAGCGCGTCTGGGTCACTTTTCCGCTGGCGCCGAGCTCTTCGACCTCCAGCAGGGTTGCTTCCGGTGCCAGACTGACGACATATGTCTTGCCGGCTACGGTGACAGTTTCTTCTTCGCCTGTGGAAAGGGTCTCGCCGTTGATGAGGTAGGTCGGGTTGGCGCCGTCGGATCCGGGCAGGGCGGTAAAAGTTTGACCGCCGATGGTGAGGACTGGTGCAGCGGTTGCGTCGGCGGCGGCAGAGTCGCTGAGCGTGTTGGTGACTGTGTGACCGGACACGACGGCCACTAGTTTGTTGCCGGAGGGCGAGAGTGAGAGGGTTTGTGCGCCGTTGGACCCAGTGACCGTGATGCTGCCACCTGGTGCAAGGGTCTGACCGGAGATGAGATAAGAACCACCGGCATTGGCGGCAAAGGCCTGGCCATCGACCCTGATGATACTTGGCGACGATGTTACCATACTGTCGGGAGATGAGGAGCCGAAGATACGTGTTTCGCCATTAACGACAAGAGCTGACGCGCCCGACTCGAGCGACAAAGTTGTGCCAGAAATAACGGCAGTACCTCCTGGTGTCAGCGTCTGACCAGGAGCGAGGAAGAATTGTGTAGCGGCATTCGCGGTGAATGTTTGCGATCCGATAGTCAATTCTGGGATCTCAGAGGCTGCTCCGGCTGCTGCAGTAATGGCAGACGTAGAACTGCCAATCACAAGGGCGGTGCCTCCAGGAGCAAGGGAGAGTCGTGTGCCATCGACCGTGATTGCAGGACCGCCTGCTTGAAGCGTCTTGCCAGCAATTGGGAACCCGACACCAGGCAGAGCAGTGATCGCCATGCCGTTGATGTTGAACACGGTGGAAGATGCAAATTCGCCCGGGACTGTGCGTCCGTTGACAACGATTCCATCGGCAGAGGCCGGGACAGAAATGACAGTGCCATCAACAGTAATTGGCGCACCACCTGGTACGGCTGTTTTTCCATCGACAATAAAGGCATTCGCCGGGCTTGCCGTGATAGTAGCACCATCGACCGTAAGGACCTGGCCAGGGGATGCACCGAGTCGAATGTTAGAACCACCTCCGAAAGCGTCGTTCGCTTCGGATTCCGAGCCGGAGCCAGATCCCGAATTGGATTGAGATCCAGAGCCAGAATCGGAGTCAGAATCTGAGCCAGACCCAGCACCAGAGCTAGACCCCGAATTGAAATGGGGCCCTGATCCGGATCCTGAGCCGGACTGTGAGTTGGACTGAGACGCAGATCCTGAGCCGAAGCCGATACCAGAGCCCCCCTGGCCATCATTGCCTCCACCAGAGCCGAAGTTGCCGCCATCCTTGCCACCCTCACTAGCACCAGCGTCCGCCGCGAGACCGCCAATGCCAGCAGCTATAGCCGCAGCAGTTGAATCGTGATGCTCCTGATCCATCGCCTGGGAGAGGACTTCAGCAGCATTCGTTGGCTTCGCAAGCGCACCGCCGCCTCCATTCTGCCCTTCATTGCCGCCACCATTGCCGCCGCCTGATCCACCTCCGTTTCCAACTGCATTTTGGCCGTTACTTCCGCCATCTTGGCTGCCAGATCCAGTTTCGACAGCGTGCAAAGCGGTGGCGGTCAAGATCTTGCCTCCGAAAGCAGCAGTAACGATTTCTGCCGTGGATGGTGCGGGGACGTCGAGTGTGATCGCGCTGTTCTCGATATGGGCGACGAAAGGCATCATGATCCAGTCGCTCTCGTCGTCTCCACTATCTCCGACATTGCTGCCGCTGAAGATACTGCCAGTGAAAACAGCATCGCCATCGCCACCTTCATTTCCTGCTCCGTTGGCGTTGTTACCGTTGCTGTTACCGCCATTTCCATTTCCATTGTTGCTCCCCGCATTGCCATTCGCGTTGCCGTTAGAGCTACCGCTACCCGAATTTCCCTGAACACCATCGACAAGCACATTGCTCAAAGCTGTGGCGGTCACGACCGTTCCGTGGATTCTGGTCGTGATGACATCGGTGTCGGTAGGGGTGGGCAAGATGAGCGTAGTCGCCGAGTGCTCGAGGTGTGCAAGGAAGATGCCAAATCGAGAAAACTTGCTGACAGTCTTGGTGGGTACATCCAACGCGTTCGCAGTCTGTTCGACGCGAGGCGAGTAGTTTGTCGTGGGTGCAGCCGGGTCTGTAGTGGCAATGGGCCTGAGGAAGCTGGGTACAGTAGCCTCTGGGGTGATTAGTGCACCGCCTTGTGACCGATCAGTGGACGCAGCCAAAACGGCTTGGGCGACAACACTGCGCTCAACAACGACAATGACCGTCGGTTTGGCAGAAAAGGTGCCGACGGAGATATCCTCGGGCAAGTTTATACGCCTGGCGAATGATTGGTCGATGTCTCCGCTAGCGCCGTCTTCACTCATAAGACTCTGCTGCGACAGGTCATCCTCATCTCCTTCGAACGCGAAACTGAAGAGTCTGTTCATCATGAAGCCCCGAGTGATGACAGCGCATCCGTCACTTCCGTTCGGGAGGGTGGTTGGCTGACTTGATTCGATCTCGAACTCGCTGAAGTAGACGAAAGGCGTGCCTTCAGTAAATGTGCCGGCAGCGCTTGGAAGAGTGGCGACGGCCTTTGGAGGCTCGGTGGCGAGGTTCGGAACGTTAGTTCCATTCCCTGTAGTCTGACTGGCAGGTGTGAAGGCATCAACGGACAACACAGTGGTCGAGGATGCTACAGGTGTCGGTGTAGTGTAACAGTCGTATCTAGTGGTAGTGCGATTGTAGGCGACATCCAAAGATGTTGACGGTCCGCAGGTATGTTCGGTTATGGCCGTCGAAATGTCGAACTCGGTCGTCGCGGGAAGCATCGTCCAGCCTGTTTGTGAGTCATTGGCATTGAACTGCAGCGACAGTGTCGAGACAGTATGTGTGTACGTTTCGGTGTACCAGTAATCCAGATGTGCATTCACTACGTTGAGTGTTTGGCCTCCGCATGTCTCGTTACTAGGCTTCGGCCTGACAATTTTGGGACGCGGCGAAGCTTCAGCACCGCCGGACTGTGAGGCAGACAGCTTAGGAGCAGTGGGATAGGTACCATTTCCTGGCACCAAATAGCCTTGACTTGGGGATCCTGATACAGGATATGGACGTCCGGTGGCAGCGGAGGACACGGCCTCATATGTTGTGGATGAAGTGAAGTTTCCAGGGTTGGCCTGTATTGATAGTTTCTCTGAGTATGTTGAGATGACCAGATAAGTACTTATCACGCTGACCGTGGGTACTGATGTGGTGATAGGGCTGTGTGTCTCTGGAACGAACTCATATGTGACGGTGACTGAGGTGACATTGTAGTTTGTCGGAGTAGCAGAGGGAAGCCGCGCGGGAACGACGGTGCCATTGTAGCCATCTTGCTGATCCTGCCTGCGGTAACGATATGGCCCTGACGCTTGGGCGGATTGTGAGTAGGCAAACAAGGCCAGCGCGGTGCCAACGTGCCAACGCATGTTGAATGTACGCCTGTGTTGGGCGGTAAACGAGTGTATGGGGGCGAGGTGGTGGCGGATCCAAGCCTGTCGTCGATTATTGCATTCTGCCCGGTTGGTTAAGTGGTAGCAATACAGGAGCACCAGCCGGCAACTCGGGACCCTAAGCGAGTGACTTGTCGGACGCGAAGGGGGGGGAGATTATAGATGTGAGCACAAAGATGTGATCAGTAGTCAACGGTCATAGTAGACGCGATAGTAAGGCGACCCGGGGAGAGAATCCTCCTCAGTCAAACAGAAGAGACAAAGTCTAGCATGGGAGTCGGAGAACGGATCGGCGTAACCAGCCTCCAGCCGCAAGTCAGTACGCTAAGCCAGTTGTCAATCCTTGTCGGTTTCTGAATGACCCCACTCACTTGCCACATCTCCGGGCCCGTTGACTTAGTAGTTTACTACCATGAGGCAGGCACCTACATATGTAGGACTCTTGCTTTGTTGAACCTCACCTCGCCAAAGGTGCAATTAATAGCTAGGCTTGTATGGCTTTGCACGCGCCCTTGCAGACGGGATCGCCTCGTTGTGCAACGCGAGACGCTCGTGGCAAACGCGCGAGGCTGCATGTAGTTGTTGATAACAGGACGCGATCGGACGGCTTACGTTTTCTTCCTGGGTTCTGCATGTTGCTTGCATCGGGTTGCATGTGAGCTGACGGCTGCTGATGCTTTTGATCATGCCGCAGCTGCCCCATCCACAGTCCAATTCAGTCCAATCACCAGAAGTTGCAAAGCTGCAGACCGCGGCCAACCCAACCCAACCCATGCTTGTCGTGCTGCTGTGCTGCCCGGCCGGGAGGCAAGGAAACAAAGCCCTTCGTGTGGCGCTGCACACGGCCCTGGAGTTCCAGAGGCAGTTACAGATTAACCGACTGCAAGTATAGCAATCACACTCAACATGAAAGCATAGTGCTGGACCAGGGAAATGATGCTGCGCGGACGTTGACCGCGGACGTTGACGGGAATGCCGTGAGATGGGCGATAGACTCTTCCGGACACTCCTTCGCGTAGTGAAAGAGGGTGAAAGTGTGGTACGGATTAGCACGTGTCTCAGAGATGTTGGGGCCTGTGCTGGGAGCAGAGCAAAGACAAGGTTGGTCGGAGCCGGTGGTGAGGCGCAGTTTGGCGTTCTCGGCGCACGCGAAGGTTTGCAAATCGAGTGGGCGCACAGATTGGGTGGTTGCTCACAAACTTTGACATGCAGTAAGGTCGATCGTCGACGTGCCGGGCAACTCTGAAGCGAGAAGCCGGGTCGAGACGAACAAGCAGATATGTAGGCGTTGGTGTGTTCATGTTCACGTTCATGGGCAATCGACACTCGATATTGCAGTGGCATTGGAATGTCGTGACTTCTGGTCACGCATGTCATCTCACCTCACTACCGCCAGCAACACACGATACGATACATGTAGACATCCATCCACATCATTCCTCGTACTCGCGCCCGGTAAGCCACCAAAAACAGAACGTGAGAGGACATCTCAAAGCTTCTTCCCTGCAACGTCCTGCATCCTCTGCCACTACTTACCTCACTACCACTGCCACTCGCCTGGCTTGCATACTTGCATCGGCCTAGCGGCGGCCATGCCACTGAGTTTGTCTATATTCAGTACTGTATTTACAAGAGGCTCCGGGTCTTCCATCCTGCCTTCTTTCATTGCCCCTCGTCTCCTTTCGCAGAGCGAGCAAAGTGATACATCGAGTAGTAGTAGTGATTTCGCTATACGCCCCGTATGCTCGGGCCATTGCTTGGCGAGCGTTGCCGGGGACGGTACTAGGCACCACTAGGTACTTTTTCGATATTCGCGTTAGAAGAGTGGTAGTGCCGGGCTTGGTGTCGCTCTTGGTCCTGAGGGCAAAGAGGTGGGAGTGCGAGGAGGGCTCGCTCGAGTCGAGAGGGGGCACGGCAGGCGGCATCGGCGGGAGCCTAACTAGGTAGCTCTAGCCTCAATTCGCATCGCATCGCTGACCTGACCTGACATGACCCTCGACATACCTACCTTCACTTCAATTGACGCACTTCCCTCTCACTCCTCGACACACCACCCATCCACGCGCTGTAGGTCAGCAGCAATCGCCCGCGACCCAGCGATTCGCGACGCAGGTACACTGATTCTACTGGTCGCAACTTCCCGTCGTACCATGTGGAACTGAACTTAACTCTCATCGCTATCCGCCTCACACTTCGGCTTCCCGCCATGGCTTCATTCTTCCACCGCATGCTGTTTGCGCTCCTCGCAACCTCTACATACATCTCGCAATCCTCTGGAACCTCTCTACAGAAACGCGACAGCAGTGTCATCGCCCCGCTCTCCATCACACCCGACCAGAATTGGGATGGCATTGACGGCAAGTGGTCGTCCTTCACTTTGAGGGTCGGCACACCTCAGCAATTTGTGCGCACCTTCATCTCCTGGGCAGTCTACCAGACCTGGGTGGTTCTGCCGGTGGGGTGCAGTGCGGCCAAGGATCAGAGCGCTTGTGCCGACAAACGCGGCTGGTTATTCGACAACGATACTTCGTCAACATTTGACTACGTCGGCGTCTACGATCTGTGGGTCGGCAGAAACCTGGGAGATACTCCCAATTCTGCTGTCGGATTCGACAGAGTTGGCCTGAGCGGCGTTGGCGAAAATGGGCCCACGCTGGACAACACTACGGTCGCCTGCTTCGCGTCGGAGATGATGTACTATGTGGGCATATTTGGCATCAACCCTAAGCCGTCCAACTTCACCGGTTTTGACGATCCGACTACAAGCTACATGACGCAGTTGAAGGAGCAAAAAATGATACCCAGCGTCTCCTTTGGGTACACGGCCGGCGCATACTACCGCTATACTGGAAGCTTTGCCTCGCTTACATTGGGCGGCTACGATACGTCAAAGTACAACGCGAACAACCTCACTTTCACTTTCGCGCCAGACAACGAACAAGATATCATGGTGGCAATCCAGTCCATCTCCACCCCATCGCGTATTGCCTCTAGCCCAGTAGCCACAGAACTGTTGCCCAACAAGGTATACGCACTGATAGACAGCACCTCCGCCGAAATATGGCTGCCATTAGACGCTTGCAAAGTCTTCGAGTACGAGTTTGGTCTGACATACGACAACGACACCGAGCTTTATCTTGTCAACGATACACTCCACGAGTCACTCTTGGCGCGCAACGCCAGTGTCACCTTCCAGTTGGGTCAGGGTCCGGACAGTGAGGACACTGTCAAGATCACCCTGCCATACGCTGCTTTCGACCAGAAAGTGACACCTCCTTATCGAAACGTTGCCAACGTCTCGAACTATTTTCCGCTCAGGCGTGGCGCCAACGAGACACAGTACGTTCTCGGCCGCACTTTCATGCAAGAAGCCTACCTCACTGTGGATTATGAAGTCGCGCGGTTCCAGGTATCTCAGGTCCTTTGGGACCAGACAGCTCAGAAGAACATTGTAGCGATTCCGCCTGCGAGCGCATCATCGGACGACTCACTGTGGACATCACCTAACTGGAGTCCGGTTTCGGGAACGGGCTCTAATGGCGGTAGGAACAGATTGGATTCTACTGGCGCGAATTCCACTTCGGACTCCTCTAGCCTGGGCGCAGGTGCTATAGCTGGTATCGCCGTCGGAGCTGCCGCAGTCATCGGTCTGATCGGCGCTTTTGTCTTCTTCTACCTACGTCGCCAAAAGCGCAAGAAAGTTGCTGCAGCTGCAGCTGTAGCCGCCGCCGCTGACTCCTCCGAGAAACCCACCTCTAGCCAAGGAAGCACCAGCTCACAACTCAAGAGTGCTACCGTCTATCCCAAGGCTGAGCTTGCTGGTTCGGGACCACTCCCATTCGGCATGACTCATCATGAGCTCGATCTCAAGGGCCTCCTCCCACCGACCAGCAATGGCTCTGTACATGCGACCTCACCTATGAGTCCGTCAGGAGAGGGCACTTTCTCCTCTGGCAACACCCTTCTATCGCCCGCCTCGGAAGCCGACTCGAGACCGGTAGAGATATACGAGATGCCTGGTGACATGCCTCTCGTGCGCGAGAAAGACGGCAAGCAACTGAGCGAGAAAGAGGCCTTGCAGCATCGCGAGAAGCTGTACAATGGTGTCGATTCGACAGCCACTACGCCTACGACTGCAGGGGGTGCCGACGCCACTGTCGGTGGGGCTCAAGGTCCAGCGTATCACACTTCGCCGCGACGTGTGAATGCCGACGACATTGTGAACGCGCACACCGGTCAGTCCGTCTCGGGACATCACCGTGCGTTCTCTTTCGAAGGCGAGAGAGGCACTCACGACAGCCGTTGAGTGAATCGGACAAGAGGCTCATCAGCAACCACGGCGATCATTCATCGATTACTTTTTTCCCATCAACAGCAAGGCGTTTTGGGCGAACCTTCATTTTCTTTATTTCCAAGGGTGTATATGCCACTACAGCACGCAAATGGCGCGGACGCATTTTGCTTATTTCTTTGGTGTTTTCCTCGGACATGGCATGGCGTAAGAGAAGGGAAGAACGGAATTATCACGTTCAAGGGTCTGGGATACAGGGCACCCCCAGCGAAAGCGACGAGTTTTTCGACGACACTGCGACGATTCTTCTTTTGCATTTCTGCCCCCATCGCTGCGTTCTGTCTTTGCTTATGGCATAATGCACGTTAGCACGTTGTGGGCGGCCGTCCTCGATGGATGGCTGGCGTATAATGAAAGCTGCTTTAACTCTTCATCAGTCTATTACTGTCTCTCATAACTTCTCTCACTGTTCATTACACACAGCCAGCCTCTCGGGATTTGCTCGAGTAGGTTGTAATGCTGTTCCAAATCATGGATAAGAAGTCTGGCTTATGACTACTCGGTATCTTGTAGTTGTTGTAGATCTGTATCTTGTCATGAACAGGCAAACCTGTACAGTTCGCTCTCTGATTGGCCGTGGATCGAAAGCCCTAGCGGACAACACCCCGATGGTCGACATCAAGGCCAGAGTAAGACGACAACAACACTCCTTCGGATCGACTCAAAACACGCCTATTAATAGAATGCAACCGTACGAGAAAGAAAACAGGCTGCGAAAATCACCATGAACGATAACGACAAAGAATCAGCAGCTGTGCCATTTGCGATCTTGCTCTACACGTAAGGCTGACGATGATGCCGCATGTCATCAACGTTCTCCACCAAAACTGTCACAGACATCAGATGACTTCAGTACGCATCATCAACTGGCTCACCATCTTTTGGATGCGACCAAATTTTTTCAATCGCGCGCGAAGGAGTCGTCCAAGCGTTACGAGTAGTAACCAATTGGTTTTCATGCCCAAACAGAAAGAAGCTGTTGGAAATTCGGTTGGCTGCAATCGAAGATCACGGTGCTTTTATATAAACGAAGGACGATGGATTGACTTGTGATAGAGAGCTCAAGTGTTGGAGAACCGAGGTCGATGCTTTACAATCGTCTTCCGTTGCTTGTTACTTCGATACCATCAATCAATCCTTGACCATGATCACTGTGCGGATTCTAGCAACTGCAATATCACGCCTGCATATGTAAAAGAGTCTTCAAACCTGATCATCGATCGGCTCGTCCCATGCCACCACCGGTGCCAGGCCCGTTCTGGCCTTCTCTGACTATCCTTCGTCAAGGGCCCCCACCTCGAAAGGGCCCCTCCATTTCTCGAAGGAAATCGACCTTGTTGACGCCATACTGGAGAACATGACGTTGTGTACCTCACGCGAGTTAGTAGTGAGTCTAGGTACCACCAGCAATTGATATACTTCTCCTGTCTGCAGGCCTCCTTTCCTTCTTCCCTCACAATACTACAACTCGATACCCATTTGCTTTCTTCAACGACCACAAACAAACGACCTTCTTCTTCCATCACCCCACAACCAAACCAACACACACACACACACACATCACATCACAATGGCTGCTGAGTACCAAGGTCAGGACCCCATGGTCATCGCCAAGCAGGCTGAGCGCGACCTCAACTCCCAGAAGGCTCCTCTCTCCGACTCCAGTAAGTTCCCTCACCTCGAGAAAAAAAAAAATAGCAGCACCCCCTTCCCACCTCAACCAAGAAAAACTAACATTCCTCTCCCCCCAACAGCCCAAGAGTCCGGCGTGAACGAGAACGTAGAGAAGAAGTTACCCGGCGCCGAAGTCAAGATCGGCGGCCAGGGCGCCAGCGACAACCGCCAGATCCCCGTCTCCGAGGGCGGCGACATCAACCCCGTCACTGGCAAGCAGACCAAGGCCGCCGATTTCGAAGGCGTCGGCGGGCCCGAGGATAAGGCCGCAATTGACCGTGAGGTCCGCCCCGGCGACAACGACATCCGCGACAACATCCGCCAGGGCGGCTCGACCGTCCGCCCCGCCGGCTCGTTGAGCAACAACGCTGCTGGCGGTGCTGGCAAGAGCACGCAGTAGAAATTGCTTTGATGCTTTAAAGCTTTCGGTGTGATATCTTTTTTTTTAGAACTTTTTTGAAGATGGATGGTTCTTCTTTCCTTGGAATATAGGATGGGAGCGTGCTATCGTTCATCCATCACGATTGGAGACGTTTCTTGGCTCTCGCACATCCGTCTGAGCGTAAAGCTCGGAGGTATCAGTTGCGGGACGCTTCGAAACTTTCGGGTTGACTCGATTGATCTGGGAGAATGTAGATAATTTTGCAACGATGTTATGTCATGAATACAGTACCAACGTCACTTCGCAGCAATGTGTCAGAACTTCCCTTTGGTTGACGCTCTTCACTGCTTCATGACAGAAGAAGATGCGCCTTCCTGTGATAATGTTGGCTAATTCACCGCCTGTCGTTTGTAATAAATCCATGGACTGGCCGTTGAATCTTGCAAGTGGGATGGACTATTGTAGAGTGTGTTAGGGATGAGTAGGTCAAGGATTACTAGTGATTCATTTTAGTTGAAAGGTCCTGGGTATCATAAGAAGAACATCGGTATCGGTACAGAGCCACCAAGTGGCTAGCCCTACTCGCCCATTTTCACGTCCTCCAACTCCATATCGTCATCGTCTCCCTCGCCGCCCGAGTCCGAGTCGCCGCTCTCGACCGCGGCAGCTTCGGCAATGACCTCCTCGTCCTTGATGTCCAAACTGGCGGCGTACTCTGGGTTGAGCATGTACTGCATTGCGAAATCGCCGCTGCGGATGAGCGTGGCAATGTTCTCCAGCGACTTCCTGATGTAGTCTTCGGGTTGTTTGAGTTCGTTGCGGAGAGCCTTGAGCGACCAGTACTTGTACTGGCGGTAGCAGCGGTGGATCGCGTCGTACAGCGCCTTCTGCTCCATGCGCACGTTCTTGTCCTTGACGACCTTTTTCTTGCTCTTGGTGGTACCACTGGTGAAGGTGCTGAATGTCTCGTTCGCCTGGCCGGGCGCCGGGGCTTTGATGAGGCCGTTGTGGATTGTGGTGTTGACCTTGGGTTGCATGGCCTGTGTGAGGGTGCGCTTGAGCGACTCGTAGTAGTCTTTGTCTTCTACTGGGATGACGTTTGCTTCGTTGACGATCCTGGCGGCAAGCGCGGTTTCCTTGGGAATGACCGAGCTGTAGCCGTTGATTCTCTTAACGGGCTGCTGGTTGAAGCGATCGTACTTGTTGACGCCTGCCGACTTGCCGGCGTTGTGGCGGTTGCGGCCGAAGGACTGCGATTTGTGACCGGGCAGATCTTTCTCTGAGAAGACGACGGAGTTGTTGTAATCGGCGGCGTGCACCTTGAGCGAGTATGTCTGTGGCATCTCCCTCGTCTGTGAGACAGTCCTGTCGAGGTGGAGCTCAATCTTCGGTGTTGGCTGATTGGGGGTCTCGAACACGCGCATGGTTCCAATCTTCACGTTCTGCTCCGAGGGCGCCTTGCTGTACATCTCGCTCCATGCCTGCCATAGCTCTGGTGGTACGCGCGCGAGCCAGCCTTTCGGAGGGTCGGGCGGGATGTGGAGGTCGTGGTCTTCTTCGAACTCGTCTACCTCGGCGAGGCCTTCCTTTGTGTCTGCTGGATCCGCCTTGATCTCGGGTTTAATGGCATGGTCCGCCATGGTGGTGGTAATGCGACAATTCGAGGCGTGTATTGAGGGTTGTGCTGTGGGTAGGTTTCCAGTATGTCTCTAGCGTGTTCAAGTTGTCGAGGGTAGTTTTCAGTTGATGTCGCGATGTTGGTGCAGTTGTTGTGTAATCACAGAAGCAGGACAATAGAAGTCGCGCCTAGAGCTTGTGAAGTCGCGGACGTCAGGCAGCACTTTCAGGCAGCAATCGTGCCGTGCTTCCTCCCAAACGCTCAATCAACGCCCCGACAAACACCGATCGACTCGCCACGAGAGCGGATACACAACACATCATCTCGAACTTTACTCGCAAAGCTTCTACATTCCTTGAACAGCTGTTTTTTGGAATACGCCAAATCACACAACACTCTTCATTACGAGACCCGCGCTGGTCGAAGGCACATCCAGGTCATAATTCACGACATCACCATCCGCTTGTGAAAGCCTGGAGATCTTGCATTGCTTGCATTGGCCAACAACACAATGCCTGTCTCTGAAGATGTCGTTTCCAAATTGCAGCAGCTCGAGACCGCTCCAGCTACTCAACAAAGGGCCGAGGCGTACAACAGCACTTTGAGCGAGATCATCAACTCCTTCACCAGCAGTGACCTCGCGGCAAACCTGGTCGCCTACGTCCAGAGTATCCTCTCAGACAACATCGGTGTTATCGCGTCACGACCCCTCCTCTCGTCGTTCGTCGAGCAGTATCGCAATCTCAAGGACAACGACGTGAAAGTCGAAGCCGGCAATGAGATCATCCAGCTTCTCGCACCCAAGACCGTCAGCTTCGAGCAACAGGATACTGATCTGAAGTTTGCCCTGGCGGACGCTTACGAGGTCGAGGAGGACTTTACCAACTCCGCCAAAACGCTCCAAGTCATCACCCTCGACTCCTCACAACGTGCTGTGAGTGACGATGAGAAAGCTCGCGTGTGGATCCGCATCTGCCGTTGCTACCTCGAAGAAGACAACCCGACCAGCGCGGTCACCTACTTGAACCGTCTCAAACAAATCATTTACAATGTCACCGACCAGGTCACCAAGCTTCAATTCCAACTCTCCCAAGCCCGCATCAGCGACTCCATGAACAACTTCCTTGACGCATCGACCGCATACTTTGCTCTCAGCTCAGAGCGTGCCATCGACGAGGAAGAGCGTCTACAATCTCTCTCCGCGGCAATCACATGTGCGGTTCTTGGGCCTGCTGGTCCGACCCGTGCCCGTCAGCTTGGGAGGCTCTACAGAGACGACCGCGCCGCGGGTACACCAGAATTCTCGATTCTCGAAAAGATCTTCCTCGACCGCCTGCTCACGCCGACCGAAGTTGCCGCATTTGCTGCTGGTCTCAAAGATCACCAGCTCGCAAAGACTAGTGACGGCAGCACCGTACTCGACAAGGCCGTGCTCGAGCACAACCTGCTTGCCGTCTCTCGTCTGTACCAAAACATCTCCATCGACGCGCTTGGTGCGCTGCTCGGCACTGATGCTGATCGAGCGGAGACTTATGCCGCTGGCATGATCGAGTCTAACCGTCTGTCAGGTTCCATCGATCAGATTGAGGGCGTGATTCATTTCAACACCAAGGAGGGTGGCAAGGACTCTGGTGCGATGGACTTGCGCGCATGGGACGCCAACATTCAGGGCTTGGCGGAGGAGGTTGAGAAGGTGACCACCATGCTGCAGCGCGAGGAAGCTACTTGGTACGAGGCCCAGGTCGCTGCCTGATTCGCTCGGCATGAACGGAGAGTGCATGTCGCTGCAACGGGATGAAGCGGCTTAGATGAATGTGGCAAGATGAGTTACGACAACAATGGCATGAACGTCTAATCCACCAGTCATGATGTGCTCATTGTAACAATTCTGGTGGCAGTAGAACTCTTCATTGCGCATATGTGGTCATCGAGGAAACCGGCAAAGTCTCGTCAAAGAAGTGTTGCTAAATCCGGAGTAGGTTGCGTCTTAGTACACAACAACAACTTTGGTAAGTCGAGTTACTCGCACGCTTCCGATGAGCATGCTTCGCCGATATGCCCCATTATGAAACAACAAGCCATACGCAGTAATGACCAACAACCTCAATGAGACAAAGACACTACAAGTTTATTGAGAGAGTCCTTCTCACGCACTACTTGTTTGAGTTGTGATGTCCGGATGCTGCAGACAGCTACCCCAACCCTAACCCTCAAACGACTTTGTCAATCGAATCGAGTGCTCCAATTCAGGCTGTGAGCGAATCAACCCAACAATCGAAAAGGCTTTCAGGCATCCGAATGATGACTTTTGGCCCCAATCACAAGGTACCTAATGTCCAGCTAGCATACACCTGGAAAGCTGAGGATGAACCAGGTACGGTAGCATTGTAGCTGATTACCAACCGAGCACCAACCAAGACCGCTCGAGCAGGTCATTGGTAGGAGACCGGTGTTTGTTTACGCACAGATCTGCAGAACAGAGTCACATGCTCACATGCTCACCAAAATAGTGCATGCGAGTCGGAAAACCAGGGAAGACCAGGGTAAAATGGCTGCTCGAGCTCTCATCGGCAGCACATCGGGACTCTCTTGCAGTAACAGTGCTTTTTGTTCTCGAAGCCCGCAGACTTGGGCTTTGGTGACGTCCCGTGCTGGGTAGGCGAAAGCCATCAGCAAGGATTGGTGGTGGGCAGCCAGGGCAAGTCTGAAACGATGGATCGTGGATTGCACGCCTGAGAGCAGGGGACTAATTGGCTGTTGACGGAGAGATAGAACGACTGCATGAAGGCTGAGGCGAAGGAGCGGCGGCCGAGCGAGCCGTCCAGCAGTAGTGAGTATACGTTATACTTTCGTGTGTATGCTATGCTACTTGCAACAAGCGATTCGTGTACATGTAGTGACTTCTGTCGAGCCGGCCTAGCCGCGCCAGCAGACAAACAATTAATACACTGCATGCAAGACGAGAACAGACTGGACCGTCATTTAATCGGCCTTGGTATACTTTAGCACGGAATAAGCATGGCGCTAGTCCTAGTAGATACCTTACCCCGCTAAAACGTGCACTGTGTGTGGCCCTTCTGCCAACCAACCGCGCCGACCAAGAGACCGCCTGCGGTGGACGGCAGAGACAGTAGTGAGGCGTCCGGCCATTTTCTCACCACCAACGCCGCCTATACCAGGTCCCATACCGACAACACGCGTGCCCAAGTCCCAGCCTCGCTCACCGTACGCGGGCTGCTGTCTGTCCGCCTTCGTTCGCCAGCACGCGCGCAACCCGTCTATTGCCCATTGCCGCTTCACCCGACTGACGTCCTTTGTGTAAGACATATTGGTCTTGCCCGCACTCCACTGCACCGCACGCACACACGCACGCACTCTCGCTCGCTCACTCGTTCGCCTCCACTACACGCCGCGTAAACACAAGCAACTTCCATCCTGATCACTCGTCACGATGGGCTTGCCTGCCAGACGGGCGTAGTAGCGCTTCCTTCAGTCTGCTCCCTCGGGACACATAGACGGACGGATCACGATTTCTGGAAAACCCCATACAAAGGACAACAACACTCGAAAACATGGCAGCCACGCCGCCAACCCAGAATGGCATGCTGGTGCCGCCCGCAGTGGCCGCTATCAGAGAAGACGCGGCTAGAGACAGCTCAAGCAGGACGCAAATGGAACGGACTTTCAGCATGGACATTCGCGAGGAGAGAGAAGTTCTGCAAAAGGCCGTCGAGCAGTCGGTGAATGCCATGCTTGAGCTGGATCTGGAGAACAAAGTGCGCTGGGTAAGCCCGTCATGGCAGGACTTGACTGGACACCCGGTAGCAAGCCTTGTAGGCAAGCCAATCGATCAAGTGCTACTCGACAACCCCACTGTATTTGCCGACTGCGTCGAAGCTATCCGCAAGGATGATTCCAAAAGCAAGATCATCAGGATCAATGTCAAGCTGCCAGACAACTTCTGGGACGCCCGGGCCACTGCAGACCAGGAGATAGAACAAGGCGAGGTGGGCACTGATTCAGCCGGATCAGAGCGACCCAAGGAGAGCGATCTACCCATCATACATCCCGACGTGCAGATCGAGAGTAAGGATGAGAACACCGAGGCACAGCAGGATTTCCAACCGGACGATAGACCCTTATCAGTGGAACTCGAGGCTCAGGGAATGCTGGTCTACGATCGAACGACAGGAGAGGAGAGTCATACCATGTGGATGATTAAGCCCGTCGTATCTCGCGAAATCACCATAGATCTGCCTGCTGTACTTGTCGACACTCTTGGTGTCGGAGCAGAGATTCTGGCCAACTACCTCACTATTCTCGCCGACGTTGGAGTACACGACCCAGGGAATCACCCACCGCCGATGCCTGTGCTTTGTCGACTTTGTGAACGCCAGATTACACCGTGGTGGTTTGAAAAGCATACGGAGCTGTGCTCACAGGAACACCATGCCGAAATGGAGGTGCAAATGGCCCAGGAGGCACTAAACGAGCAACGAGGCGCCATTGTCAAGGTGCTCGACTCTCTCGAATCGCAAGCGCGCGCAAAAAGCTCTGCTTCGGACGACGGATCTCCAGCGCCTACGCCAGCGCCACCCGCAGAGTACAAGGGCTTGCTGATTGGTCCAATGTCCACACCGTCTTCCAATCCATCGTCAGGACGAGCGTCGCCTGCCGCTCGATCCTCGTCTCGGTCTCGAGATTCGTCTTCCAGTGGGTTCGGCCACCGCCGTGCGCGCTCTTTCGCGGTACGAAGACCATTGGCCCGCATCGTGGAATTGGTTATGGACCTCTGCGACACTGTCATGGAAATCAGCGCGCCGGCTATCAAGGACACAAAGAACTACGCTCCTGGTGAATTCAGGACTTTGTCTCCTCAATCGGAGGGCCGCATTCAACAAGTCTTGCAATGGCAATCACCCAGCGCACAAGCGCTTGAGAACGAGCAAGGTCTTGCTTTGCTGTGTGAGGATACCTCTCAACTGGCAAGAGCAAAGGTTGAAGCCGTTTTCCGCCATCGACAAATTTTGGAGTACTCCGAACGTATCCGGATCGAATATGACGTTCTGGTTCAGGAGTGTATCGAAGCAGCGATGGAAAAGGCTGCGCGTATCGCAGCAGGCGAGCTGAGCGATTCCAGTGACAGTTCCGAGAACTTCCAAGGTCACGGGCCATTTGAAATGGACCAGCCTAGACCTATAACGATGGAACAGCAGCCAGTCCCGGAGTTCCAATCAGAAAACTCGTCAATGTCTAGCTCATACCCACGTCCACCATCTACTTCTGCCATGGCCATGGCGTTGCGGAACACCTCGGACCCCAGTCTTGCCCGAAGACCGTCATCTGCGGGATCGTCACGAGCAAGTAGCCCTCAAGCTGGAGCCCTCACGCCCAAGTCGCATGGTGCACCGTCACTGACGGAATCCTACCATTTCCAAAAACGGGGCTCGATTGCTCTGGAGAGTGACACTGGAGCCGAGAGTGATGGTAGTATGCGTTCGTCTATGGCCTCCGGTAGTTGGAGACGGTCAGATTCTCCAGCGGCCGATTTGAGCCTGAGTCGCATCGCTAGCCAACGATCACGTGAGCGAAAGCGGAAGAGTCTTGTGCTTCCTAGTCTCGCTGCTTCTAGTCGCCATCAATCGCCCGCGAGAATGGCTCCGGGACCCTCGTCGCCGCTTAGAATGTCGCGACCAAGGATGTCCAGCACTGCCGACAGCGTTCCGTCTCCGATCACATCTCCGGTTTTGACGACCAGCGAATTTACATCGCCTGTGATTAGAGCACAGCACCATCATCATCGCCGCCAATCTTCAGCAGCAATGTCTGACATGCTCGGTAGACCGTCTTCGCCCCGCCTTCCGGGTGTCTCGACTCTGCCTCAGCCTCGAGCCGTGCAAACGTCTATCAAGGACTTCGAAATTATCAAACCTATTAGTAAGGGTGCATTTGGTAGTGTTTATCTGGCCAAAAAGAAGTCGACAGGTGACTACTACGCCATCAAGGTGTTGAAGAAGGCCGACATGGTTGCAAAGAACCAAGTCACCAACGTAAAAGCCGAGCGCGCTATCATGATGTGGCAAGGAGAGAGCGATTTTGTTGCGAAGCTTTACTGGACGTTCTCGAGCAAGGACTATCTGTACCTCGTCATGGAGTATCTGAATGGTGGTGACTGCGCATCTTTGATCAAGGTTCTTGGTGCACTGCCGGAGGACTGGACACAGAAGTATATGGCGGAAGTCGTCCTTTGCGTACAGCACCTTCATGCTCGACAGATCGTTCACCGCGACCTGAAGCCCGACAATCTTCTCATCGAATCGAAAGGCCATCTCAAGCTCACAGACTTCGGACTTTCCCGGATGGGTATGATCGGACGCCAGAAACGTGTGCTCAACGCCAAACCAGGCGATGCACCACCGGATCTCCTCAAGCAAGGGCCTTTCAAGAGAGCGCCTTCGGTAACCTCATCTAGATCGACATCATTCGACTTCCATGCAGGGAACAATTCGCCGGGTCACACTCCAGCATTGACACCCTATCCAGACATGTCGCAGCCGTCGTACTTCAGTTTGAACCGAGAGAATTCGCGTGAACCATCCAGACGCACTTCAGGCCAGCGTAGCGACAGTGGCGACAGCGAAGCGCTGTCGTCGATGTTCCGACGCTTTTCTGTTGCCGATGGCCGATCTCCTATCGAAGAAGAAGCTGCCGACGAAGACGCTACTGAATCGCCCGACCCATACGGCCTACAACCTGTGCCGAGCCACCAAAGTCACCGCGTCGAAACGCCTCCGCTACAAGGCCCCATGCCGCCGCCCATGATGGCGCTCTTCGATCCGGAAGACAGCAACAGGAGATTCGTGGGTACACCCGACTACCTTGCGCCCGAAACGATCAATGGCTCTGGTCAAGATGAGATGAGTGACTGGTGGTCCTTGGGATGCATCATTTTTGAGTGTCTTTATGGCCGCCCTCCCTTCAATGCCGACAGTCCAGAGGAGGTCTTCAAAAACATTCTGGCACGCAACATACAGTGGCCCGAGGACGAAGACGAGGATTTCGCGTCGGAGGAAGCCAAAGATCTCATCAACAAGTTGATCTGTCTGGACCCAAAGGAAAGACTGGGCTCAAACAAGGACGACAAGTACCCGAGTGGTGGTGATGAGATAAAGGCGCATCCGTGGTTCTCTGAGATCAACTGGGAGACGTTGAGGGACGACGAAGCATCCTTCATTCCTGCTGCCGAGAACCCGGAAGACACTGAGTACTTTGATGCACGCGGCGCTACGATGCAGGACTTCTCTGCCGAGTTCGAGGATCAAGCATCATCGCCTTCGCAAACCCCCGGTGCTGACTATCCAGATCGCCCACACGATGCCCTTTCCAGGGTAAGGTCTCAAGTGAATGCTGCGGTTAAGAGAAACCTCATGCCGCTGCATATCCCTCCACACGTTCGAGATCACCGGGCGCGCAGACTGAGTGAGCCAGCTGTCACGGACGACTTTGGCGCATTCCAGTTCAAGAACTTGCCCGTGCTGGAGAAAGCGAACAAGGATGTCATTCAGAAGCTGCGAGCCGATGCTATGCAAGCCCAGGCCAAGGCTTCTGCTAATGGTGGGTTGACATCTCCCGCTGTGGCATCCCCTTCACCAGGGCCATCGCTAGACTCCAGTCCGATCGCACCAGGGCCGCTCAAACGCACTTTGTCATCGAACAAGAATCGGTCGCAGTCGCCTTCCTTACTAAGTCACACGAACGCATCCCCGAGCCGAGCATCTCAGCCTTCGTCGCCTCTGCTCTTGTCATTCAGCGCTGGCCAAAACCACGAACGACGAAAGACTTCCAGTGGATCATCGAGCAACTCACACTCACAGCCGACCGGCACATCGCTGCAGCCTGGCAGCTTCTTCGAGCAAGGGCCTCCTCGCTTACCTGTCGCCTTCAAGACATCCGGCACACCATCGCCAATCAAGATCAACAAGTCCGGGTCAAGCCAAATTTCGCAGGAGCTGGCGCGGCAGAGACAGTCGAGTGTATCTTCGCCACGACAAAGATCGCATACTATTGGATCTCAAGATGGCGATCTATTGCCAGAGATGATGCCTAGCCACCATAAGCGGAGGAGCGGCGTTTTCAATGTCTCGCCATCTTCCTCTGATAATGAAGACAGTCGACAGAACGCTCTGCTGAGAGTCCAGCGCCGTCGCCAAAGCTTAAGAAGGACGTCGCAAATCAGTCTTGGAGACGGACCATCCTTCCGAACGTTGGACGTCCTTGTGTGTGAGGATCACCCTGTCTCGCGTCTTGTCATGGAGCGTTTGCTAGAGAAGCTTCGCTGTCGCACCATCACGGTCACCAATGGCCGGGATGCCCTGCGATACGCCTCAAGTGACATCAAGTACGACATCATCATGATGGAATACAAGTTGCCTCACATCAACGGGGCAGATGTTGCCCGCATGATAAGAGACACCAGGATTGCAAACTCACACACGCCTATTGTTGCGGTGACTGGATACTTGAAAGAGCTTCAAGCGCCACACCACTTCGATGCGCTGGTCGAGAAACCTCCCACGAGAGAGAAGCTCGAAGAAGTCATGGGAAGACTGTGCCAGTGGAAAGCCGCACCGGAAGGCTGGAGACCGCCGCAGTCCCACGGGCACGGGATTCCACTATCGCAGCTCCGGCCCACGCCACAGGCTACTTCTTTTGACGCCTGCAGCCCAACAAGCACGAATGTGTCCTCCAGCAAGGACGGCACTACGGCGTCGACCGCATGGACGACTTTCTCCGAGCGAGAAAACTCCATCGGATCCCAGAGCTCTGTTGGCTCTCGCGTCGATAGTATTCCTCGCATCATCAGTCGTCAGCCTACCCAGGAATACAACGATTCTGATTTTGAGCGCAACTTTGGAGGACTCGGCATCTCCAACAATCCCGCCGGTATTACGGCTGAGCCTGAAGAAAAGGGCAGCCTCTCACCGCCTCCACCGCCGGCCGCACTGAGCCATCAAGTTTCCGCACCTGCCGCACTGGAAAGCCCAGCAGAAGAGACCGAGAACGCCGCGCCCCGCAGGCAACCATCGATGGAAGCCATCGAGGCCAAGAAGCGGTCTCTCGAGAAAGTCCGTCACGAGTCTGCAGCTGAGAGTGGCGACGATGAGGACGAAGAAATCGGCAACAGCAGTCACGTTCGCTACCGCTCGCCGGCCCGACAGCGTAAAGAGAAACGCGCTTCCCGCCTTGGTATCGAGATGATGCGCACCAACTCCCAGGGCAGCGTGATCTCAAACGAGGACATCGCGGCGCTCAAGGAGAGCTCTGCCAAGGCGGCTGAAAGTGGGATCGAGGAGGCCGGCACGATCAAGGAGGAAGAGCACGAACAGGACCCAGACCACAATGAGCATTTCAGCTCCGCCAGTGCCGCAGATGTTGAGCGTCTCGGACATCTCACGCCGCCAGTCGTCTTTCCTCAGGCACCAGGCCACAAGTCCACGAACGTGATGCAGACGCTTTCGGAGGGCGAACAGGGAAAGCAGGTGGGCACTCCGCCGCGCGGAGAGCAAGATGCTGGTGACATGGACGTGACGCCTCGGCCTGCAGCGTTGACTCCCACAAGCGGCGAGAGCGGCAATGAACTGGACCCAGACCCTACGCCCCGAGGGGCGAGTTCGCCGTCGAGGAAGTGATGGGGTGGCGGTGAACACGGCCTGGTTGTCTTCCATGTTTCAACCTTTTCCCCCTATTATCTCATTTTCATCTTTATCATCACGCTTTGACGATCGAATTCTGGATTTTTCCTCTTTTCCTCTCTACTACTTACTCTCCTCTCGAACAATGTAGAGCTTCAAGAAACCGAAGCTCTAGCAAAAACCTGCACTACTTCGCGCGCCGGGCGTGTTCTTCCAACTCTCGTTCTTCGCGCCTCGGTCGGGGTCGTGGTGTCTGGTTACACCCTCGTTTTCCCCCCCATCTCGTATGCTTCTATTTTTCTCTTTTAAAAACCCTTCCACTATCAAGCAGATTGCGATGAGAGAAAAAGGAGGCCGGTGCCAAAATTGAAGGGTTCAACATGTAACCCCTTGTGCTCTTCCTGATTTTCTCTTTCTTTTCAGTTTTTCCTACTCTAGGTGGACCTTTTTTGTTTGCTGTTTACGGCTTATCTCCCTCGCCTCGATGATGAGTGCTTGTAGCTTTGTTGGATGGGAGCGAGCATTTTGACAGCGAGCGAGCAAGCGAGCGATGTTTGTGTTTGTGTGTAGAGTAAGGTAGTGAATGGAATGGCATAGCGAGTCGTTTTCTGGTGATTCAAAAAATTGAAATGCGTGTTGTGCTGAAACGAGCACCACTTGAATGCGTTGCAAGGACACTAACAGGCTTTCACTCTTTGCTCCTTGTATGAGGATCTGTAATTCAGAGTCTGCGATTGCTTGTATTCGTACTTTCTCTCGATGTCAAAACCCCAAAGACCAAGCTAGGGACGTCGAGTTCCCTGCCATCCGTTCATTCCCTTGTCCAAACGCCTTCGCTAATAAGATTGAAAACAACAACAATTTCCTTCCACTTCGTGTCACTGCTGGGGTTCTCTTCGTCTCAGAGAGGCTGAAAAGCACTCGTTTTTTTGCGATCCCATGCCGGTCCGTCCAGAGCAGTCCAAGTCACTCTGCGACAAACATCCCCGCATCTGCGTTTCTGTCCTTTTTCTCCCCCAAGCCGGGTTTGCCATACTAGTAGAAACGCAGCTTGGCGATGTTGTCCAGCACCACCTGCAAGTCCTCGTCGGTGATCTTGCCTTCGAGCGATGGGATCAGGGTGCGCGCCTCCTCGGCCGTGTCGCAGCAGAGCGAGCCTGTGGAAATCTCACGGGTTAGCCTGGGTTTTTCTTCGAATCTACCATGCTTTGTCGTGCTGGGTGTCCAATCCACAATCTTCTTCCATTGCCCGCCGCCCTGCCAAACCATCCATCCATCCACCAATGCAACGCAACCAACGCAACGCAACCACCCAGCAAGACAACAGAACAGGAAAAGAAAAAGAAAAGGAAAGGAAAAAAACCCACCCAACTGCGCCCTCTCAAACTCGGCCAGCTGCGTCAGCGTCTCGGCCTCGCTCGTCACCTGCTGCACCATGTCGCTGCCCTTGTGGCGCGCAAACAGGTTCAGGTACGCGTTGTTCTTGATGATCAGGTCGTTGTGCGTCAGCGGCAGCTTCGGGTCCTTGGCCCGCGCCTCCTCGATCTTTAGGAGTAGCTCGTACGCCGCCGCGGTGCTGAGCGCCGCAGAGTTGGCCATTTCGCCCAGCTTCAGCACGCTGCCGGCTTCTTCGTCGCCGGCGGGCTTGGGGCGGCGGCGCGCGGTTTGGGCGAGGGGGGTGAGGCCGGCCATTTGGTTTTTTTTTTGGGTTTGGTTTGGTTGTGGGTGTGTGGTTGGAGGTGTTGGAGGTGGGAGTGGATTGTGTGGGATGCGATGCGATTCGATGCTACTACTGTAGGCATGCGATGTGAGGGAAGTCGGGGTGGTCTGTGCGGTGTTTGCTTGCGGAGTTGCAACTTCTCTCTGAACAGTTTGACATGTGCAACGCATCGCGAACCTCATGTCTCCCAAAAGCGCCGAGATCGGACTAACCCTCCTACACGACTACTGAGATGGATGGCCCGCCTCGCTTTGGCGATGTCACTATTGCCAGAACGCTCATTTCTCCCCAGCATGAACGTCCTGCGAGTTAAGGCGACTCGGGGCCAGATGGTGGGAACAAAGACTGTATGCTGCTACTACCGATTGAATAGTCATCATCTAAGATATAATCCCGTCTTTTGTCACTTCGACCTACTACTTCTATTTCGCGTAATACGAAAGATTGGCTCGAGAGGAGAACTTACTAGCAGATGAGGAAACATACGATTCGAGAACACGTCAATGGCTCGCTGCCAGCAGCTATACGAGAGGTGAGAGGAAGTGCGGTGAGTGAGAAATACTGAACTTGCATGTATGCAAAGGAATTTTGTGTCCCGATCGATTCCTTCAACCTACGTGTTGGACAAGGACTCCAATCGATTGTTTGCTACGACTCTCGAGAAACCAGTCGCCAGAGCCGTGGTCGCTTGTCAATGAGTCGCCGTGGTCTTCTTGGAAATGACTGATAGATATTCCTCAAATATGAATTCCACGCATACATACTTGTATCTGAGAGGCACGTCGATTATGTGTAATTTAACATATGTTTGAACAAGTCCCGAGGTAGTAGTACGAGGCGTGGTCGTGATTTGGGGAACTTTGTATACAGGTTCCATCGCGATCATGGTCACTGAAAAAGTACATGTATTATATTGGGAGTGTACATCAATTCGAC
>Ga0265780_10002594_pt1 | contig 24367 bp, 25 predicted proteins | sample P1T30metagenome_FD_192432 | JGI IMG/M metagenome (GOLD analysis project Ga0265780, IMG submission 192432) | Plant litter microbial communities from East Loma Ridge, Irvine, California - P1 T30 | ecosystem: Environmental > Terrestrial > Plant litter > Unclassified | place: USA: California... | reverse complement strand
TGACGGACTCCGCGGATAATTACTCGATATGGATCAAAATGAAAAAAAAATTTGGGCATTCTCACAGCCTGAGTCCCGTGCACTTATAACACAAGGCGCAAGCCAGTCCCCTCCATCATTTCTACAATTCTGAACTCTCCTCCTCCCAATTTCCAAGCTTGCGACTCTCAATTACAGCAACCAAATACACTAAATCATTCGGCCAGAAAAGACATCAAGTCCCGAAGAACCTCCTACCATGAAGAACATGGCAACCGACCCACGTTCTATTGAGGCCTCAAAATCGCTCGTCAATGATGACGCTCGGTAAGCGTATACACTGGTTTTGCTGATGATTCTCTGACATCTCCTAGCTCTTTCGAAGACCAACGGCAGTCTCCATTCTTTCGCCTTCCCCCAGAACTTCGCAACGTGATCTACGTGTATGTACTTGGTCGGCGCGAGCTGCGCCTGATGACTCGTTCCGAGCGTGTTGAACACTCTTACTCTATACGATCTAGGAGGTGGTTTTCTACATCTGGGGTCAGCCGTTTTGAAGACCCGAAGCTAGAGTTGAGGCGTTTTAACCCCACGATGTTCCTACTTGTCTGCCGTCAGGTCAATGCAGAGGCAGCATTGATCCCCTTCCAGATCAATGAGTTCACCTACGGCAATTCAGACAGCTTCCATCGGTTCGTCGATAAGCTAAGCGCAAATCAGCGTAGCTCGATCAAGTTGTTGCGTATGGACTGCAAGGCGTTTCAGATGGCTTTCGAGGCACTGAACGAGTTCCGGCTCACAGGGAAACATCCTGCGTACGATGTGGTTCACCCGCTTACGAAGCTGACTGGGCTGCGTTATGTTCGAGGTGAACAGGACGGATTTGTTGAAAATGAAGAAGACAGAGACCTTGCGGCTGTCAGGGGCGAGGAGATGGCAATGAGAGGCTTGAAGCAGTTCGGTGCTCCTGACGGTGTGAAGTTTCAGTTCAAAGACCGTGGTCGTTACATATGCCTCACGGTGCCTGATGCTTGATCAAGCAGTGGAAGATATGGGGGATTCTTTGCGATGTACGGATTATACGCCTAGAAATTAGGTTCGATCCAATATCAGGTCAATGAATAATGACAGCACTCTCTAGTGCCCCCATTCTTGTACCTCCATACTTGAAGAAACAGTGAAATAAATTACTAGGGCCACGTCAGATACCTAGCTCACAGTATCTTGATTTGTGAGATTATGATCCTACATGTTGCTTTGGCGTCGGAAGATACCAGCTTTCACCTTCACCGAGACTTCATGATATGGCAGCTTTCCGCTAGTGCGTTTGTAGACAAGCGGCCGTGGAAGTGTATACAATCTCCTGCAACAAACACATTACATTGAGCCTTCGCAACCAGATACACTCACTCACCTTTCGTAATACCCGATCCCAGTGTCCCCATGTCGGAGGGAACCCGCGCTCAGCAGAAGGCCTTGAGCGATATCAAAGCCGCTGAGGCCCGAGAAGCGCTGTAAGTGGAGCCAATTTGGCCACCTTCAAAATTTGCCCGACTTTCACAGCTACCTCAAGAACCAGTGCGATTCTCCCTTATTACACTTGCCCGCAGAACTCCGCAACGATATCTACGGCTATGTGCTCGGTGGACTCGCTATCGTAGCCTCGGATACATCATCATGGAATCGGATAAAAGTTCTGCCTATGAGTGCTAGACCGGAAGAACATGGGAAATTCCCTCGGCACTTCCTCTCAATCGTACAGTCCTGTCGACAAGCTTACCGCGAATCGGCACGTCTGCCCTTCGTCCTCAACACATTCGTTCTCACTACTTTGGATGCGTACCCAAGTCAAAAATTCCTTCGTTTTGCCGAAAATATCCTGACTGAATGGCAACGCAACGAGATTAGCATGATCAGGATCGCCTTTAGAGCGGCTTACAACTGGAATATGGCCGAGTTACACAAGAGGTCCATGGCAGATAATGTTAAATACGCGTCATACCTTGCAGCAAGCATTGTAGATCGCTCGACTCAACGATTACTGCTGATTCTGAAAAACCTTAAACTTCTCACTATCGACTCGTATATGGGTCTGGACTGGCCTTAAAAGGAACAAGAACTACTGTCAAAGGCGGATTTGCGCTACAGGAAAATGACGGAAGCACTGGTTTGGGTGAAGAAGGAATTCGGCAGAGACTCGGTGAGCGTCACTTTCAAACCGAATGTCAGGTATTCGTACATAGATGATTGACACTGCGGGCAAGGAAGAACGAAACAGGACCGGAAAGAGTACGGAATTGGCATACCTTGAGTAAATCCAAGCTGCACCAGGCTCAATTCTATAGCTTTTCGGAAGAAAATATGGTCAAATGCTCCTCTGCAATATCTCATATCCACCGTGAAATAACATACGTGAATCGATCAGTGTCGTTCCTAATCAGCGCACTCAATCTTTGATAACTCTTACGTCACAGGTCGCTGTCACAGGTCACTGCCCCAGGCGCTAGCGTAGAATACGCACTTACATGAATTATTGTCCTCCACCTCTCTCTTGCGCCGTCGTGTGGAACTCAAGCACCACTTCCGTTAACTCCGCGATCACGCCCGCTATACCCCAGCTACCCTAATTCGTAGTAATCATGAGCAGTGCCGACTCTTCAAGAGATGAGCGCACGCAGTGCTTGCCCGTAATGTAAGTCCAAATTCTGAGGTCCTAAAGCATCGGTCCGCACATATCAGTCGACTAAACTTGAGCAGTCCGCAACCTGAGTCACCCCTTCTACGTCTCCCCGCCGAGCTGCGCAACGAGATTTACCACTACGTGCTCGGTGGTCTCTCCATACGCGCCAAACGTTCCGCAAGCCCTCGCGAATTCGGCATTGATATCCGGGACGTCGACAGTCGCTCCTCCGCCGCATGGCAAACTCCTGGACATCTTCTCGCTCTTACAGAAACGTGTCGACAGGTCTACGACGAGACCTCTCTCTTTCCGTATTCACTCAACGTCTTCGAATATGAACATCCCCTCGATATACGCCGTTGGACCGCCACATTGACATCGCGGCAATTGGGTGCGATACCTCAACTTCGAGTTGAGCGCTTGCACCTGGAAACTCTAGGGTGGATGCGAGACCAAATTAAGATCGACCCGGACACCTGGAATGAAATCTTGCGCAGCGAAGCTATGGCAGTTAGTCTATGCCGGCTTGCGGGACTGAAGCGTGTGATCGTCGTGGAAAAGTATTGCTATCAAAAAATGCTAGATCTCGACGCGAGTAGACCTGGACATCACAGAGAAGTCCTTGACTGGCTCAAGACCAGGAACATTGTCAGAGCCGATGTAGCCATAATGACCGAGAAGTATCCTGAATTGTAGACGGTGCAGCTGTAAATCACGCAGTCTTCAGACATTGCAAAGAGCACTTGAGGGTGGAAGGACAACGTTAGTATCACCTAATAGAACTCGGATCAATTATCCAGACACTACATCACCCAGACTCTTAAGAAGGACTTGAACCCGTCGAAAAACCAACTCTGAGGATCCGTAAAACTTAGAAGCACATAGCCAAAACATACCAAGTTCAGCACCCGCTCACCCAGAAGCCAATCTCACCACGTTATTTTCTTCGCTCTTTTCGCCTATTGACCTGAGATTCCGAAACACGTCTGGAATCTGTCCACGAGGACTAATTCATGCTACCGGAGCGGCTGAGGTGCAGCATGTAGCATCTAAACACCTGGCAGCCCTTCGCCATGAGTGGGAGATAAGTCTCGGGAAGCAATCGAGATGTGAGGAGTGAGCGCAAGTGAGAGCAGCGCAAGAGCTGGGATAGTCAATAGGTAGTGGAAGGCACTGCCTCAGCGAGCGATACCAAAAGGTTCTGAACATGTGATGCTGAGAGATGAGACGTGTGTGGACGCTGGTAAGACAAACAGTAGGAAAGAGACATGTAGAGCAGCCAGGGAGTTGTTCAAGGCGTGCTTCCGTGCGAGAATGAGATTGAAATATTGTTTGCAGTCAGAGAGGATGGATGGGAACAGTGCAATCATGATCAACCGAATGAGATGTCAGGAGTTCATTTTCTTCGCGGCTTTTAATCCCTCTTTCGGAGCAATGCAATCCGCTGTCTTTGAAATCTTGTATGATATTAATGCCAATAAGATATGCCGCTACAGGCCGCACAATACTCGCATCTAATAAAACGAGGACAGCCAAGCACCCACTTGAGCCCCAGCATATCCATTCCAAACGCTCCAAATCACCTATCCGCAGACGCCTGCTGGATTATACCGATTGGCAGCCACCTGCACGTCCCTCGGCGTCGGCGTGCGCTGTGGCTCTTTCTATGAAGCCCCAGCCGCCGCCTTCCTCTGATCCTCCTCTTTGCGCATATCCTCGAGAAACTTTTCCCACGTTTCGATGGTGCCTTGGAAGAAGTCCACGTGTGCGTCGGCGAAGTCGCCCAGGGTGTCTTTGAATTCGACAGCCTTGATGCGCTCAAAGTCCGACACCTCCTTGACGGTGTGCTCGTCGAAGGCTTCGGTTGCTTTCTTCGCAGTCTCCACTTCACTGGTGAGACGCTCGATTTCGACTTCGAGTTTGCGGACGCGTTGGCGCCGGGCTTGCTCGTGGTCGATGCCCCGGAAGTCTTCGACCTTGGATCGCAGGAAGCCTGATGCGCCTAGCCCCGCGCCGTGCTGGCTGGCCATTTGGTCGCGTTCGGCAGCTGACTTGGCGAGATATTCGCTGAGGCTCTCAAAGTCGAGCTGTTTCGCCTCGCGTGTGCGGAGCAAGTTCTTGACGGCCTGGATATATGCGTCCATGTCTCGTAAACTGGTGAGGTAGTTCTGGTCTGTGTGGTCTCGGAGTACCTTGAAGCCTTGTGATGTAGTGGTCACTGATGCGGCGAAGGACGTCAATGTACCCTCGACGGCGGGCTCCAGAGAGGTCAGCTTCTGGCACTGTGTCGCTAGGTCGGCGTAATCTGTCCCCAAATCACCCTGCCGCCTAGCGACCTTGACAGTGCCCTTCTCGATGTTGTTCAAGTCCTCCGCCAACTTATTGGCCCGATCGCTGACTTCGGTAAAACGCTTGTCGGGCTTGTGGACCTTGGTGAATGTGTTGACAAAAGTGTCTGCTACCGAATCCATTATGCCTCCGCCGGTGTCGGATCCGCTTGCAGCTCTTGACGTCCTGCCCCTCATATGCTGATTCCAGTCGGGCGTCTCGAGAAATGTGATGAAGAGCATGGCTCTTCGTAGCACCGGATGCAATGCCATGCGCTTCAAGAAGCGGTGCAGTGAATGCGCCCGCCGTTCTGTAAAGTCCGGGCCAAAGCGGTCTCCTCGCACATACTCCATCTTGTGCTTGTCTGGTAGCGGTGGTACAGCGCATTGCGGGTATTCTTTTGACAGCTGTTTCCACAGGAAGACGAAGTCTGTGAAGCGGCGGCGGACGGAGAACTCGGACTTCTGGAAGGACTGGAAGTCGGACTAGGCAGAACACGTGTGAGCTTCTCTGGCAGCAAAGAGCCTCAGGTCATATGCCAACCTTTGTAGTGATTTGGTACGAGACATATTGCGTCTGTGTGCCCGCATTCTCCTTCTGGGGGCTGTCGACGATGGTCTCGAGCTTCCCCTCGCTGAAGTCTTCGGCCATTGCGCGTCTGCGGACAGCGATGGGCTCTCTTCGATAGCAAGCTTCGCTTTCTACAATGTCGTCGCGATCACTAATCTGGTCGTATTCGGGGTCGTCAAGCACGTCTTCAAGGTCAGGCTCGCATGTGGTTGGCGTGCATGTTGGTAAGACGTGGGTCGAGCTTGTGACGTCGCTGGGGTCTGACGCCCACGCTAACGTCGATTCCGCCTCGCGCCCAAGTGCTGGGACGCGAAAGCGGTCGTCCATGGCGCCGAAGTCGTCGGCGCTGCGTTCAACATCTTCAGACGACGAAGAATACATGTTTGGCGCAATGTGCATAGCGAGCGAGTTAATTAGTAATGTCTACAGAAGTGCGGACCTGAGCGCCAAAGTACAAGACGCAGTCCACCTAATATTTACAGGTGAATGGTGAAGGGGAAACTGCGTGCTGGCAGCTGCCACATTGAACACGACACCGCTTGGTGTGATAAAACCCAGGTTACCTACACGCGTCGCTGCGGAGTGTTGGTCCTGCAAGTTTTACTGGGGTGATCCGTTTTGAAGCCATACTAGGCTGGCTTGCTCAGCTCTCAGCGCCAAAGCGCCTGCTGAATTCCTCAAACAATTTCGGCGTGATCTCGTCGCTACTGTTTCCCTTCACCTCCCACAGAACGCCGAGCTTGTCGTAGTGTTCGAGCAGCGGCTCGTTGTTCTCCTTGAAGCGCTTCAGCCGTGCCTTCCATACCTCAGGGTCATCATCCGCGCGTCGAGTGAGAGGCTCGCCTGTGATATCGTCCTTGCCCTCAACTTTGGGTGCATTGAAGGTCGTGTTGTAAACTCGCCCCGAAGGTTCGTGCACCCAGCGATTGCAAATGCGGTCGATGATGATGTCGGTAGGCGTGTTCAGGTTCACGACAAAATTGATGGGCACGATGGCGTCCAACTGCATTGCCTGGCCTGCGGTCCTGGGGAAGCCATCCAGTATAAATGAAGTTGACGGCCGATCTGAGAAGGTATATCGTGACGTCCGTATCTGTGACGGGATATGCACCGAATCCACTGTTGTGTCTTCCATTCCCACCGAGCTCGAATATACAGCATACGGCCGAATTGTGCTGTCTCGTATCCATCCGCGTGTCGTGAGCTCGTTGACAATCAGTCGCAAAATCATGGCGTCCGGAACCAGTGCGCCGGTTTTCATCAAGTGCTCGGCTTTGATGCCTGCATCGCATTAGACATGTCACTTCAACACAGGTGGCTGCAACTACCGAGAGGTGTCCGTTCCCTCACATTCTTCCTCAGTAAGTCGCCAGAGCTTATGGAAGAGAGATCCGTGAACTTCTTCATCAGGCGCTCGGTCTGTGTGCCCTTCCCAACGCCCGGCGCGCCAACCAGAATCAGGCGCGCTGCTTTGGACAGTTGTGGGAAAGCCATGTTAGGCAAATAGTAGGAAGTAGACTATGAATGTGGGAGATTGTCGCTGGCTATGAATGCTCAAGAAACGGTGGAATCGAAGGCCACAAGCTCCGTTTGGTGGGCGCTGTCACCAATCCATTGCGGTTGCGATGATGTGAAGACAATAGACGATGTAAGATCACTGTACCTAGACACAGCGAGGAGGAGGAACAAAGACTGAGCAAGAAGCCAGATGTTGCCGAAGTCAAGAACGACGGGATCAATGCGGATCAGGTGAGGGGCCAGCGACTTTCTCCAACCCGCGCGCCGCGACTCGGAGATCTCCAACCGTGCTCGGAGCGTTCGACCGGTACCGAGCAACCCTCAGCACGGGATGACAGCTGTTCGGCAGACATAGCGCTGATGCGCCTAGGCCTCGGTTCATTCGCTGTGCAGCGTCGCCTTGTCGCCCCAAACACCCATCGTCGTCATGTCACGAGTTTCAGGGCGCAGTCGGGTTGACCTTTCGCCGCCCCGATGGCCAAGCTTTGGATCGACGGTCTTCTAGAAAGCTAAACTCCGTGAACGGCTCTTTTTGCGTCAGCGGCCATCATTCTCGTTCCTTGCATATCCACCATTTTCTACTTTCCATCCCACCATTGTACATTACCAACAACCCTTTTACCATCTGCACTTTAATTGCCAAATTCAACTGCTTGTCACTCCCTACTTCTTCGTCATCGCATCCGGCGCAATGTATGTCACAAGAGCTGCCTCTCGGGCAGCGCCCGCAGTTTTCCGAGCTGGCATCCGAACGTCCATTCGTCCTCATCGGCCCTTGAACAGAGGCTCTCCAGCAGTTTCAATACTTATTCCTCTTCGGTTCTTGCAGACCGAATCGACGTCATCCCCGTCGCAAAACTACCCGCCTCCTGGTTTCGATGCCAAGCAAGCAAGCAAACCACTCCCTAAGCAGGAGCAGCAACAAAAGACGTCGAAGAAGGATATTTTATCGCTTGAGAAAGACACGATAATTCCGAAGTCGGGTCCAACTGCGCACGCGAAGACAGTGGCGCAGGATGCCAGGACACTAAAGGAGCTGGCAAAGGAGAAGGCGGACGTGGATACTACAGCCGAGAAGAAGGCCCTCTCAAAGAAGGAGGAAGAGAAGAAGAAGTTGACCCTCGGACAAAAGATCAAGAAGGAGCTGTTGCACTACTGGGACGGTACAAAGCTGTTGGTGGCTGAAGTCAGGATCAGTTCCAAGTTGGCACTGAAAATGGCTGCTGGCTACGAACTCACTCGACGAGAGCGTCGACAGGTGCGTCGGGATTTTATTTGCCAAGCGACGGATGCTAATTCGGATAATAGCTGCAACGCACAGTTCAAGATCTTGCGCGTCTGGTCCCATTCTTGCCTTTTGTCATCGTTCCATTCGCCGAACTACTGCTCCCAGTTGCGCTCAAGTTATTCCCCAACATGCTTCCAAGCACATTCGAGGGCCAGTCGTCCAAGGACAAGAAGGCCACAACCCTCCGAGCTACTCGAAAAGACGTCAGCGACTTCCTCCGCCAAACTTTGAAGGAGACTGGCCTGCCTATTTCTGCAGAAAATGCAAAGAGGGAGGAGTTCTCAGAGTTCTTTCGCAAGGTTGGTCATCCATCTTTCTACAATCCAATCCCTGTACTAACCATATTAGGTCCGAATGACTGGTGAAAAGCCTTCTGCAGAGGACATCATCAAGGTGTGCAAAATTTTCAAGGATGACTTGACGCTCGACAATCTGTCCAGGCCACAGCTTGTCTCTATTTGCCGATACATGAACATCCCATCGTTCGGCACAGACAACATCCTGCGTTACCAGGTTCGTGTTCGCATGCGCCAGATCAAGCGTGACGACCGATCCATCGCATACGAAGGTGTCGAGTCCCTCTCCGTCCCAGAGCTCCAGACTGCATGCGCAAGCCGTGGTCTGCGTACCTACGGTGTGTCCCCCGGCCGTCTTCGGGACGACCTAGGTTCTTGGCTCGACCTCCGCCTTCAGCATGGCGTTCCTTCCACTCTCCTAGTCCTCGCCAATGCCTTTGTGTACGCACAGGGCAAAGAGGCGGAGATGACTTCCCAGATCGATGCCCTTGAGGCCGTACTGTCCAGTATTCCTGAGGAGCTGTACCACGAGATCGAACTCGAGGTCCACACTGCCGAAGGTGCTGCCACCAACAAGCAGCGTCTTGAAGTCCTAAAGGAGCAGCAAGAGCTCATCGAAGAGGAGAATGAGCAATCCAAGGGCTCCGCTGACAAGGCCGCATCTGCACCCAAGGATCACGAGAACATTGACGAAGACGACAAGCCCAAGTCCAACGAGGCCACCGAAGAGTCGAAAGAGGCCAAAGAGGCCGAGAGCAAAGAAGCAGAGGCCAGTACTGGCGACCTACTTGGAGGAAGCGCAGAGCGCACCGAGCAAGATGACCGCGCATCCAAGGGTGAAGACTCCAGCGCCAAGGAGAAGCCCGCGAAGAAGGAGTGATTCTATAGCGCTTTGCTACCCAAATTTTCCTTTCACACTCTATGTACATAAGAAACGAACTCCATTCCTGTATGGACATGTATAGAAAATACCCATGCCTCGTCGACGAACGGGATGATCTAACAACAAACACAATTCAAAGCATCGTTCAAAACTGAATATCTGCATCTATTCCTTCAATAATGCATGCGCATGGCCAGGTATCATAAGCAAAGCACTGACTAGGGCCCCTCTCCTAGTCCCTATCTCATATCGCGCAGTCTCGAGTGCGCTTCATACTGCGCCAGAGCATCTGCGCGCACCCTCGCAGCCCTCTCTGGCGAAGGGAAATCCCGGGCCTCCACTATTCCAATCGCGTCCCTAATGTCCCCAGCATCACGCATGAACAAATCCTCCTCGCCCACCGGCCGATCCGCATCCCCATCATGGATAACCACCGCCTCGCGCCTCCTCCGCCTCAAGTCCTGCACATCCAGCTCCAGCGTCGCAAGCGACGGCTGATGCACGCGCCAGCGCTCGCGCGGCATCGCCAGCCCGACATCATGTTCGCTGAGTAGATTATACACGAGTTGGGCGCGGTGCTTGACCTCGGGATCGGAGCTCTGCAAATCCTTCTGCCAGAGTTTCTTGGCGCTGGGAGAGGCGAAGAAGCGCTGGCATAGGATCTTGGTGGCGCTGGTGCGGATGTCGAGGTTTGGGGACGTGGCGAGGGTGAGGAGGTAGGAGGTTTTTATGGTGTCTTCTTGGTGCGTGGGGGAGGGGGGGTGCGGTGGTCGTGCGGGTGGGAGCCGGTGGATTTCGGTGAGGGTGAGGATGTGCAGGAGGCCGTGGGAGACTTGTTGGACGGCGATGAAGGTGAAGACGCCTGGTGGGGTTGTTAGTTGTGTAGATAGTTGGGTTGGGGAGTGGGTACCGAGACCGAGCCACAGGTAGTGGTCGGGGATGTTGGCTATACTGGGAGCCATGATAGCGAGTAAGTGGTCATCGCGCAATATATACACAACAGTTTGAATCCATAGAGTCGTGAACGTTCACAAGGCTGTCGCGTGGAAGCGATGATGTCGGCGCTTGCAAGGATCCCCTGTCCCTACCTAAGTGGACCCCGAAATCTTGGCCGAAATTTTGGACGGAAGGCGCATCTCGCGTCTGCCGATGAGACATTTCTCCACGCATTCCTCAGGCTCTACAGCAAATCGAGATGCCGCCTTCGCAGCTCAAGCGGCTCAAAGCCTCGCTCCGCGAGCAAGGCATCACCGGCCCCCAGAAATCGAAAAAGCAGAAAAAATCGCAGAACAAGAACGCCGACGCCCGCGCGCAGAGACATTCGGCCCTCGCCTCGATTCGCGAATCGTTCAATCCTTTCGAGTTCAAACACCTCGCGCGGCCCAAGAAGTTCGAGTATGTCAGTCAGAATGCGGATAATAGCAAAAGAGTGCTCGGCCGACCGGGCGTCACGAAAAGTCAGGGCGAGGAGGCGCGCAAGAAGTCTCTACTGCCGGAGATGAATCGCAAGAACAAGGTTGGAGGGATCCTGGACCGCCGAATCGGCGAGGATGATCCGACTATGAGCTTGGAAGACAAGATGATGGCTAGATTCGAGAGGGAGCAGCAGAAGAAGAGAGGCGGGAATGTGTTTGATCTCGAGGATGGGGATGATGAGTTCCAGCTCACGCACGGTGGTCAAAGCATGACATTTGATCACGAGATTGGCGACGAGGAGGACTACGATGCTGCAAGCGTTAGTGGATCGAGCGACGGAGAGGATGGCTTCCTGAAGCGAAAGAGGCGGAGAGACGACGTTGACGGCGAGGAACAAGATGATGCAGCGCCAGAGGAAGAGCAGCCAGAGCGCAAGAAGAGCAAGGCAGAGGTCATGAAGGAGGTCATTGCCAAGTCGAAATTGCACAAGTACGAGCGCCAGGCACAAAAAGAAGATGACGACGATCTGCGAGAAGAGCTCGACAAGGATCTGAACGATGTTCTTGCTGCTCTGCGAGGTCACATGAACAAGAAGCCCGAGCCAGAAGCGTCGAAGGAGACACCGAAAGGCGACTTTGGCATGAATGCGGACCGCGCGGCGTTGCTGGCGAATAGCTCACAGGCTGCGAAGGACAAGGAGTACGATACTAGGGTTCGTCAGATGCTGCAAGATGCTCGCGCAAAGCCTACAGAACGTACAAAGACCGAAGAAGAGAAAGCTAGGGAGGAAGCTATGCGCCTGAAAAAGTTGGAGGAGAAGCGCATGAAGCGCATGCGAGGCGAGCCTGTCAGCGACGACGAGGAGCCGCAGCAGAAAGACGTTGATGGAAATGAAGAGGAAGAAGACTACGACAGTGAGAACGACGATGCGGCAGAATTCGGACTCAAGACTACGGCTCAACCGTCGAGTAGACCCGAAGGCGTTGAAGACGAGGATGACTTCATCCTGGACGACGATCTGGTCGCTACCGACTCCGAGGCCGATATCTCGGGAGATGAGTCGGATGATGCCTCAGAGGTTGACGATACCATGGCCATGGACGAGGATGATGCAGACTTCTTGAAGGATGTCTTGCCTGAGAAGCCAAAGGCACAGTTGAAGGCCGTCAATGGTGTGCTCACTATCGGCTCAGACACTGCAACCTCCAAGCTTGCGTACACTTACCCATGCCCGCGGTCACACGAAGAGCTCCTCAAGATTTTCAAGGACGTTGCTTCTTCTGATGTTCCAACCGTTATTCAAAGGATCCGGGCGCTTTATCACTCTGGTCTACACTCCGATAATAAGAATAAGCTTGCTGATTTTGCATGCGCACTCGTCGACCACGTCAAATGCCTCTCGGACCAGACACCGCCCGCTTCCTTGGCTGTCATTGAATCCATGATCCGCCACATACATTCGCTATCGAGGTCTTATTCGGCGCGAATTGCGACACAGTTCCGAGAGCACCTGAAGCAGATCCAGGCATCGAACGATCCTACTCCAGGAGATTTGGCGCTTCTGACTGCGATTGGCACCACATACCCCACATCTGATCACTTCCACCAAGTCGTGACTCCTGCTATCACGGTAATGGCTCGCTGGATGGGTCTCACCACGCCCAACTCGACCAAGGATGTTGCTACAGGAGCATATATTGGCGCAGTATGTCTTCAGTACCAGAGATTATCCAAACGATATGTGCCAGAGCTGATCCGCTACACATCGCTCTGCTTGAAATCACCACACACAACCCCAGCTATCCTCGCCGCACACAGCAAGAACATCCTCACAGCCGCCGACCTCTGGTCAGCCTCCCCCTCCTTCACCGAGATCTTCACCCCTCTCATCACGCCTCTCAAATCCGCCAACCAAAAGTCGACCCTCCAAACTCTCAACGCGCGCCTCACCACCGCACGCCTCCGCCGCCGTCCCCAACTCCTCCACGACCACCGCCCTCTCCCCATCAAAACCAGCATTCCCAAATTCGAAGAATCCTTCGACCCCAACAAGCACTATGACCCAGACAAGGAGCGCTCGGAAGCCGCGAAGTTGCAGAAGGAGTACAAGCGCGAGAAGAAGGGGGCGCTCAGGGAACTTCGCAAGGACTCGAATTTCATTGCAAGGGAGAAGTTGCGCGAGAAGAAGGAGAAGGATGCGGCGTATGAGAGCAAGTACAAGAGGCTTGTGGCGGAGATTCAGGGCGAGGAGGGACGTGAGAAGAATGTTTATGAGAGGGAGAAGAGGAAGAGGCAAAGTGGGCGGTAGACACAGATGTAGATATGGATTGATTAGGAGGAATGTTTGAGCAAGGCAAAATACCAATTGAAGATTCTTTCTCTGTTGGAATTATGGGCGAGGAATAAGCTACACTTGTACTATGGCCCGCTTTACGATCCGCTGGGATCGATTGTGTTCTGCTGCAACTTTACGGAAAATGGTCAGGTCACATTGTAATAGAACGTCGGCCTGCCACGAAGCTGAAGCTATGTAGAGTATCCTCGGACTTTGCTAAGTAACAGCAAGGTCCACATTATCTTCATTATGAAATACTGCGTCCTTCATTATCCAATGTCAGACCCAGCGTCAACTATATTCGTCCCGCGCCCACACCACAACGATCTTGACCACTCCTCCCTCTACCCGACAACAATCCTAAAATCCCCATCCTTCTCCCCTCCCCTGTAAGCATTTCTCCACCCCGGATACCTCTCTCCCAACACATGCAGAACCAAACACTCACACGACACCGTCAGCACCTTCAACCCCGCGAAAGCCGTATCCGGCACATCCCTCTTCCCATGCAACGACGGGGGCGGCCACGAGCTCCTCTCCGCAAACACACCCAGCAGCCGAACAGCACGGATTTGATACGGCAAACGCAGCGCAATCCACACGTTCCACGGCCTGCCCTCGTAGCCAAGGTGGATGCTGAAATTGGTGTGGCTGTATATCAGTCTCGCCGTCTCGGCGTAGATTGCCCGGCATACTTGCGGAAGCTGACATGTGCGCAGGCGTGCTTGCTGCTCGGGCGTGGGATCGGGCGGGGCGTTGAGCGCGACGATGGCTCGCTCGAGGGTACATTGGCTTTTGGGGAGGGCCCAGATTGGGAGAGGCGAGTGGGAGTCGAAGACGGCGGTCCAGATCAGGGTGCGTAGCTTTGCTGGGAGAGAGTAGGGGGCTGCAGGAGTTGTGTTGGAAGCTTCAAGAGTAAGGTTAGAGGTGGTTGCTGGAGATAAGGTGTTGGCTTACGCTGGGTTGTGGGACTTGGGTATGTGGAAGACATCTAGGAGTCCGTCTTCGTGGCGAGCGGTAGTGTTTCGAAGGGAGATTTCCCTGGTCAAGTTGCCGATATAGTCAGGGTACAGCCGAAGGTGGGTATTTCTCAGCATCTTCGTTGTGGCTAAGATGTTGTTTGAGAGTGGGTGCATAGTGTTCGTGGAAAGTTCAAGTCCAAGATATGAGTATGTTGTTGCGTAATGACTGCAGAGAGTGAGTAAGAGGAGATTTGTGTGACTTCATGATTAAAAATAAGTGATGCAGCAGCGACAGCGGTGAAATTGAGGAGGAGCAAGATTCACAGGCTTTGGCCAACATGGCCCACCATTTAGTCAGCACTGACACTTCAACCAAAGAAGCAGCTGAACCTTTTACAACATCATACCTGCAAATAAACTGACCGCGAAGACCACAGACAGCATCACTCCGGCCTTAGAGTCACCTACATGCACCATACCAACCGCACTTCCCGCGCCCGTCGATCCCGAAGCCTGCGAGACGCTCCCCGTCGCACTCCCACTCCCACTGCCACTCGCGCTATTCGTCCCCGTCTGACTCGGCCCACCACTACTCCCATACCCAGTCGACCTCGTCCCATTCTCAGAGAATCCCCCATTCACCGGCTTACACACCACGACCTCCACCCTCTTACTCAAGCACTCCGCCATTTCCTGCCACGTCTGCCCCTCTCCCGCCGCGCACTGCGCCGTGCAAAGATCGGGGTGCCCTCCTGCCGTCATATCCAAGCTCTTGCAGCACGCATACAGGTCCCAGAAGGCATGGTCGTTGACTTCGATGTCGTTGGAGATGGCGCAGGCTGCTGCAGCGCCGCCCGGGTTGTCCTTGGGATACTGGGATGGCAGGGGCGTGGCTCTGGAGACGGAGTTTGCGGAGCAGGAGAAGGCGGGGCCGAAGGAGAAGAGTGAGGGGACTTCGGTGGGGGTTGTAAATTTTGTCGAGGGGAGGGAGTTGGAGATTGTGGTGAAGGAGGTTGTCGTTGAGGTAAATGATGGAAGAGACATTGTTAAAGATGTATCCCCGCTTTTGTAGTAATGTCGAATTTTGTGTTTCAAAAAAGTGGTATTGTAGGTATAGGGGATTTTCCTCGTAGATGTTCTGAGCACAACTCCAACAAATTACTAGAACGAGAATGTGCAAATAATCGAGAATTCCAAAATGCGGTGTGAAAGCACTGCAAAACACGAGAAACAATAGCAGACGCGTAGTGATATACGAAGGACTAGCCTTTCAAAGGCATCATGGCGCGAGTTCTAATATTAGCACAAGCAATACGAATCCAGCAGGTGCCTAGCAGGATCGCCGCTCGTGCCTGACGAGCTGCTGCGTTGAGAAGATGAGCTTAGAGGACGCCTAGAGTCAATAGTATCTCTAGTAGTCTGAAGAAAGACGTTTATTGCAACAGGGTGTTTGGTGTAGCGTGAGATGGTCCGCTGTAATTCATCATCACTATTCACGCTAACCCTATTCCAGTACACAAATGTGGCACGTGCGCGCGGAGTCGCCACCAATGGATGCACCTGCACATCGAACAGGGATGGCTGTAATTCGGAATTTGTTAAAGGGTACAGCTTAGTGTTGAAGACTCTCATGCGTGTAGGGGTGAAATAAGGTTGCGGGTTATATAGCCATGCTTTTGTGTAAGATGCTTTGTGATGCTAGAACAGCAGCCCGAGGCTGTGTATAGTGTCCTGAAAGTGTTCCCCAGTCATAATAGAGCAGGACTTCAATGTACAATTGCGCATCTCCGTGCCTACCAGTGGCCTTAAAATGCTCGCGAAAGCCCTCCTTCACAATCCCTTCATCACAGCAATGGGAACAGAAAGTGTAAAAGTGAGGGTATCTTATTCGGCCATTCGATGTCAACTCTCCACATCTCCCGAATATTCCGTGACCACATAATCATACAAAGCGCATCTCTCCTACGCCTTCTCCGCATCCTTATCATGCAGACCCACCGTACGGTCCGCATGCACACTACTCCTCCTCAGCGTCTCATCCTTGTCGTAATCGCGATCCAGCTGATTCATCTCATCCTCTGTCTCATTCAAATGATGGAAAAGAATCCAGATCAGACATCCAGCGATAAAACTCGACACTGCCAGGCCCACATACATCCACTGGATCTTCGGGTCGTATAGGACGGGGTTGAGTGCTTCCGAGATGGCGGATCCGAAGGCGTTGGTGAGGAGGTACATGGACTGCACGAAGGACTTCATGGAGGGAGGGGCCTTGGTGTATGCGTATTCGAGACCGGTGACGGAGGCGAAAATCTCGGAGATACCGATGAGCATGTATGCGCCGGTTTGCGCGGCGATGTGGATGTTGTTGCCGTGGAGGACGCCGTCGGCGCCCTTTGCGGCTTCACAGTTGGGGTGGTCGTAGCAGGGACCGGTTTGGTAGATGTAGTATTGGATGACGGCGGCGTATACCATGGCGAGGGACGCGACCCAGAATCCGGTGACGATACGGTTGATAGGAGGGAAGGGGATCTTCTTCTTGCGGAGGAAAGGCATCAGGACTTGATCGACGAGGGGCAGGAAAACGATGATGGCGATGGGGTCGAAGTTCTGCATCAGATCGTTGGGAATGCCGTGAGTGGCCATCTGTCCGCCTTGGGTGATGAAGTTATTCGAAAACTGGCCTATTTAATAGGAATTAGCTTGTTGTCTATTATTCATTCGTATGCTGAACTTACCGTAAACGACCCAATAAATGGGGTAGAAGCAGAAAACCTTGCAAGCAACAAGCGCACGCTTGACTTCCTCAACAAAGTGGTCGTCCCAGCGCAGCACAGTAGTCTTGCCCAGTCCAGCCTGGTACGAGGGCTTCGCGCCATCCATCTTGCGCGTCTTGATCATCAACCACATAACGCGGAAAGCATCAGTAATGACAGAGCCCTGCGGTGGTCGAACAACATAGACCTTGCGACCGAGCACAAGCACCAGCGTACCGACGAAAAAGACACAGAGACACAGTAAGAACGCGGACCAAAAGTCTACATCGCGCTCCATGTAGGGCGTAGCCAGCAGGGACAAGCATCCGACATTGATGCAGAAGTAGAAAACCATGTAGATCCTCTGGATGGTGATTGCAGGGTCGATAATGACTTTCTCGCCTGTCTTGTCGTCGTGGCCAATGACCATTTTCCTGCGCTTGTATTGGTCGGCAATCAGGGGTGCGACGTTCGATTTGATGCCACCAGTTCCAAGTCCAATGATAACGATGGCGACGATGAAGCCGCCGAGCCCCGCGCCATGGTCAAGAGCTGCTGGAATCGAAGTACATGTCAAGATGAGAAGACCGACCATGTACACGCCGCAGAAGATGACGATGGTGTTGTATTTTCCGAGGTATTGATCAGCGATAATGGCACCTAAAATTCCATGTCAGCAAATATCCTCTGGGAAGTGAAATAGGCAGGTTTCTTACCAAGAATCGGGGTAACATAGCACCAGAACTGGAAGAAAGTCGAAAGACCGGTGGCGCCCCGATGACCCATGCCCAACGCACCACGACCAAGCTCCCCGCTACGCGGCCGAGCAATGTAGTTCTGGAAAAGACCGGAAGCACCATAGTATGTGAAGCGCTCGCACAGCTCGACAACAGCGACCAAGAAGGCAGACTTGGGAAGAGGCTCGCCGACCTTGCGAAGAGTGCGGAGCTCCTCAGCTGTGGGCGCAACACCACCAAGGCCGTCTTCTTCCTCGTGGTCAGCTAGGCGCACGGAAGCGCCAGAGCTATTGCTGCCACTTTGCTTCTCGACAATGTCCTTTTCGTCTGCGACATGGACGTGTGCGCCGACATTGGCATCGTTCACGGAGGCGCCGAAGAGATGCGGTTTTTGGTTTGCTTCAGCCTGCATGTTCACCAACTGCTCGGCCCTACTCCAACAGTCAGCCTTACCCGCGATACGAGAGCGGAATCCAAGGATATGCTCGATGCAATGCCGTACTTACGCAGTGGTCTCGTGAGCCTGTGCCATATCTTTTTCAAAAGTCGCGCAACCACCGACAGTCGTCAATGGAAAGGACAGGCGAGTTTTCAGAGGATAAGTTCCAAAAACCTTAACGATTCATCGAGTGGACACACCCCTCTTTATTTGAATCCACCTCCTCAATTGCCCTGCAGGCAAGCATCCACCTGCCACCGACGTCGTTGACCGCAGGTGGGTTGCTCGCCTCTGTCTCTGCGCTAAGCACGCACAAGCAATGAGCCGGGCGATGTAACGTCTTGATAGAGTGCCGCTTGACCTGAAGGGAACAACGCTCCGCTGCAAAGCTTTCGCTTGGCTGCCTGAGCGCGCCACCCGCTATTCTAACGCACTGCATCTGATTTGTTCGTGCCCTCGAGTACCCGCGACCACTTGCCCGAAGAAGCACGATGGATGGGTGATCTTACGTTGGTGATTTAGAAGAGGCGTTTGATGGGTGCGTCGAACGCCTGCCGAAATTGCCGATTAGGGTGGTGTGCAGCCGACGCCAAACGCATGGTCATCATCAGCAACCAGTAGACCTTGTATATGGAATCCTGTTGGTGACATTGAATGGAGGCGTGATGCAGATCAAGTGTCTCATGCCACGCTGTCAGCGCACAGCATTCACACACAGTATCTCTCAAACAGCCAGCCTCATCTTCACACAAGTCATGTCCAACCGTCCAAATTTCCCCGATGCGAAAATTCTGCGGCATTGTATCCACCCCGAGAGCGGTAGCACTTCCAGTGGCCGCCGAAATGATTGATCGCTCGCACCTCGGTTCGCATTTATATCGGGCAACGGAGGAGACCGATGGATTGCTTGCGGGATAACATTCTGTGGGGCCAGGCGAATTGGGATGGGATGATTGTCACTCGTTGATCACTCACCTGTTACAGGGAGGTAGAGCGGACAAGTGCTGACGGGCCAAGAAGACGCCCGAACACCCGTTGCACTTGCGGATCCTCGCGGCACAGTCTGTACTGAAGATGATGCCGTGATGGAACTGATAGAGGCGACTATTGAGCTGATGGCAAAGTTGTTTGGCAAGAATTCCCCCGTCGCGGTGATTATTCGACAACGACAGCGCAGGCGCTTTCGCTGTGCCGTAGCCCTATCCTATCCCCGTATTAATCACGGGCCAGCCGCTCATAGCTATCTCCAGCCTCGCGGAACATCCGCACAATTGGAAAGCGAGTGGATCTCGCGCATGCAAACGCAAATATGGATCTATTCTCGAAGCCAGATGCAACGAAGCTCCACAGCACTGTGGAGTGATGCGTGGATCTTGAGATAAGAATACGAACTTGATGTTGTTGCCGGGTCTATGCGAAACATTGATGATCTATTAGTGATGGGACTCCTTCTGTTGTTGGAGGTCCCCCTAAGACTTGCTACCACTTGCTCCTTTATGCGACCGACCTGGTATCTAGCACTACCGTGAAAACATATACAATTCAACGTCCCCACCGACATGCATTTTGATAACGAAATAGAAAAACAAAGGAAACTTGTCTAGGCTCTGTGTGCGAGATACTACGACAGATAGAGCCAGACATATGATACACGAACCTATGAATGGTTCAAGTCGAAAATGAAAACGACAGAAAATTACGAAGATGAGCCGCCATTGTTGCCCTTGCCAGGTCCCTGCGTTCCTGGCTCACAGCACTGCTTTGCATTGCCGCAGCTGTCTGGGCACTCCAGGAGGCATGCATCTGGGCCGTCTTTGACGCTGGGGTTCTTACTCCTGGTGGCTACCTCATCCTCGTCCGAAGGCGAAGCGGAGTGGTCATGGCTGGCGTTGAGGCAGAATTCGGGCTGGATGGTGGATGAGTGGATACTGTATTCGTGGAGGCACTCGCGAATCTGGCGCGCAAGCTCCATGTAGCGTGCGGAACCCTCGCCCTTGAAATCGAAGTCGACCTGGACGTGGAGCGATGCAACAAGCTTGGTGTCTGAGAGCTGCCACACGTGGAGGTGGTGGCATGAGACAATACCGTCAAGGCTAGTGATGTCCTCTTCGATGTCATCGACGGAGAGGTTTTCAGGAACAGCTTGAAGCAGAATACGAGACGCAGCCTTGCACAGAGGGATGGCGGAGAGGAGAATGATGACTGTGATGACCAGGGAAATGGCAGGGTCAGCGTAGAATCTCCAAGAGAAGTCCGTGAGCCAGATGAACAGTGCAGTTCCGATGACACCGATGTTGCCCAAAGCATCACCCAAGACGTGAAGGAAGACGCCGCGCATGTTCAAATCATGGGAGTGACCGTGACCACCACCTGACTTCTGCTCCTTTGGCTGCTTGTGCTTGTGGTCCTTGTGGGTGTCCTTCTTGTGTGCGCCATTGTGTGCCTCGTGAGAATGGTGACCGTTAGATTTGGCCAACAGGGGAGAGTGCTCCGTTGGGTGAGCATCTGTTGCCGCGTCGTCGCTGTCTTCCTCGTCGTCTGCTTCGTCGTTTTCATGTGCCCTAGAGGACTCGATGATGCTGTTGCGGAAGGACGACGGGTGGACGTAGATCTCATCGATGGTGGAGTAGTTCCGCGACTGAGACCTGGAGTGACGCTTGACCTTCTTGGATAGGGAAGAGCGGCGTTTGTCCGACTGCGAAGTCTGGGTGATGTTCGAGGGAAAGCCAACGCGGTTTTGCGGGAGGACGTCGGCAATATTTCCACTCTCATCAGCTACGGCGTGGTCGTGTGCATCGATCCCGTGGTCATGAGAATGTCCCTCTTCGGCGTGGGAGTGCTCGTCGTGGCTGTGGGAGTGTCCGCCATGGGAGTGGCCGTGTCCATGATCGTGGAAGAGGAACAGGCCGACGATGTTGGAAGCCAGGCCGAATGAGCCAACAATCAGAATGATCTTGGGGTGCGAAACTTCCTGTGGTTCGACAAAGCGCTGAATAGCCTCGAGGAAGATGGAGAGGCACAGCGCAACCAGAAAGACACCGTTGATGAGCGCTCCCAATGTCTCTGCGCGCTGCCAGCCATACGTGTATTGCTTCGAGTTGGTCCGCTGGTTTGCGACCTTGACAGCCCACAGTCCAACGAGAAGTGAGATGACATCGTTAAGCTGAGCTTACTGTTAGTGGTTGTTTGCTATATATGTTCAGAGTGTTAAGTACCATGTGGAAGGAATCTGCAACGAGCGCCAGAGAGTGCACAGCATAGCCGACGACCAGCTCCAGAAAGAAGAAGCACGTGTCGATAGCCAGCAGGATCATGATACGGGTGGACTTGGAGGGAGCCATTTCGGCGGTATCGGAGCGCGAACGCCGCACTGGTGACGTCGGTGGAGCGGAGGGCGTATTATGGACGTCTATACCCGCGGGGATATGTCGCGACGCAGTATCGACGAGTGCAGCCTGCTGCTATGCGTTGAAATATGGCGGGAGGCTGTTGTTTTGTATTGTGGAGGAAGGAAGTGCAGTCGCGAACCCCATGAAGTTCAGAACGCCACTACCTCTTGCGTCAAGGCCCACCCTGGAAGGCTCGCCATTGGGTTTGCGCTAATACAGGCAAACCTTGCCATTTTAAGAACAACGATATGGCATCGCGTTTGAAATTGTTCTTCGAGAACGCATCGTGACTCAGTTCCACCACGGGCATCCCTCTCCTTGTGATATTATTGAGTCTCATGCCCAATCACACCAAGTCGTCTGCCTAAGCCCCGGAGGTACTTTCTCCCCATGTCGGCCAAGTCATTCTGGTGACACGAGTTTTACTGCGGGCTCCCATGTTTTTCTTTCCACCGCTTGGAAACTGGAAACTGCCGTCCTTCACGCTTGCTTGACCCCTGTATGATGCAATCTTCAACCTTCTCCGGTGTGTCTCACTCGTCGCCGGTGAGACGAGCAGAATAGACGGTCCGCAACTGTCTTCCCGCTTGCTACACCTGGTGAAACGTTTGCTATTCTGCAAGCTTCAACGCTACTGGTAGGCTGACTGGAGACATTTCCAAGGTTGCCTATGAAGCGGTCAACATGTCAAGTCTGATCTGCATACAGACTTTTGTTTGCAATGCCCCCACTTGAAGCTGCCGAGGGGCGGGTCGTCCCTGGCATGTTTGATGCACCCGTAAACTGTCTGGGAGTGGATTCATGTACGCCAAGAATGTCTAAAGTCTGATCCTCACAAGGCGCATGCAAGGTTTCTACTAGCCCTGGAGGTGCACAGTACCTTTGCCAGCCGCTCAACCACCAACCACCAACCACCAACCACCAACCACCGAGTCAACAACACGACGCGAGCCATGACGAATCTCGACGTCCTGCTGCTCAAAGGGGCCTCCTCAGACAACCCAGAAGAAAGCCTGCGCGAATTGCGCTATGCTATTCTCACGGATGGCATTCCCGCCAATAGTGACGGCATGGTATAATTACCCAAATGGTTGCTATAGAACCAATTGCTGACCCGATCTGTCTAGTCCGAATTGCGCATCTACGTCTGGCTCATCTTGCTCAACGCTCCTCCTCTCCGGACCGACGTCTATCTCGACCTGATCCGCCAAGGTGCCTCACCCGCCCACGCCAAAATCACAAATGACACCTTCCGCACCTTCCAGGGTGATCCCCTCTTCCGCCGTCGCGTGACCCAGAACAGCATAACCCGCGTCCTCAACGCCGTCGCTTGGCGCCTCAACGATGCGCACGAAGCCCGCGTCAACGGGTGGCAGTCACCGCCGACGCTCAGTGAGTTTGGAGGCAGCCCGGACACGAGCTTTATGAGCAGGACCAATGGCACGAGGACAGAAGCCAGCACGACCAATGACGCCGAGCAGATTGGCTATGTCCAGGGCATGAACGTGCTCTGTGGACCGTTCCTCTACGCCTCAAGAAGCGAGGTCGAGGCATTCACTGGCTTCGAGAAACTCATTACGTCCGAGTGTCCTGGATATGTGAGAGGCAGTATGGAGGGTGTACACAAGGGTCTCGCCCTCGTCGATCGCGTGTTGGAGGTTGTGGATCAGAAGCTCTACGCGCATCTCATGGCGCATCGCATGGAAGCCAGGATATGGGCGTTCGCATCGGTCCTGACCATGTGCGCATGCACACCACCGCTGACGGAAGTTCTGAGGCTATGGGACTTCTTGTTCGCTTACGGGCCGCATCTGAATATTCTGTCTATCGTTGCCCAGCTTGTGCTCATCAGGACAAGCATTCTGGAGAGTCCGAGGTATGTACAAGTCTTGGAGGTTTGCGAGTATTTGGCTGACCTTCACCAGCCCGAACCAGATCCTCCGCAGTCTGCCCAACCTCGTTGCAAAGGACATCATTGGCGTTGCTATGAGCTTCGCCGGTAAGATCCCCGAGGACATGTATGCCGAGATCATCAACCACGCCAAATAGGATAGGCTGCTGAAGATGGTTCATGCGACACATGTACTACCATGAGATTTACGACGTTCACGATTTACGATACCCATGCAGAGCAGTTCAGCTGAGCATACGATTCAGGATAGCAATGAAAATAGCGTCGTTTTGACTTACTTCTCTATCTGCTATCAAGTGAGGCCAGACACGGTGAAATTGGCTTTCGAGCAGCCTGAGGGTATACACAATATCAACGCAACTGGCAAAAGTGTACATGCCGTTGGATCTACCAACCATCTGTATCATATCTTACTCGCCTCCTTCAGTACCTCCTTCGTCAACTCATCTCCCCTCTTCCTCTCCTCACTCAACCTCCCCATCCTCAGCAACCTCTCAATCATCTCCTCATCCCCATGATGGCTATTGTGTTCAAACTCGGGCTCCTCCCCATACGCAATCCGCGCCGCATCCACTACAATCCTCGCCGTCATGCCCCACACCCTAAACGACGTGAGTTTATCAAGCGGATTCGGCTCCGCGCGCTCATCACTCGCTTCCGGCAGCGTTTCCAAGCCCGACCCTTTCCTCGGGGTCTGGAGCAGCGTAGACGGTGAAGCCAGTGGTTTCGGCACATAGAAGTTATGCATGCGCCACCTCGACTCATGCCAATCCGTCCACGCGCCCTTATACCACCTCTCCTTCCCATCCCCTACCATCTCGCCCTCGCCCCCGCCCTCCCTGCTCAAAAACGCACGAAACGGCGCCGTAAACACCGCCG
>Ga0265780_10002592_pt1 | contig 24369 bp, 19 predicted proteins | sample P1T30metagenome_FD_192432 | JGI IMG/M metagenome (GOLD analysis project Ga0265780, IMG submission 192432) | Plant litter microbial communities from East Loma Ridge, Irvine, California - P1 T30 | ecosystem: Environmental > Terrestrial > Plant litter > Unclassified | place: USA: California... | reverse complement strand
CTAAGCTTAAAGGTTAGATAATAAAGCATATATATAGTTAGAAATAGAGAGGTTAGAGAAACTTTTAATATTAATATACTTTATAATAAAGCTTAAAGTAGAGAGATAGTTAAGAAGTATTATAAGAATAAGAAGATAAAGCTTAAAGGTCTAAAAGCACTGCTTTTATACTTAAGCAGTAAGACTATAGTATTATAGTAATATTACTCTAACGCCTTACCTATAAAGCACTAGAGCCTAATATTAAAGTTATAGTAAGAGAACGCTTATAATTATCTTATAAGCAAATACTGCTTAGCTAACTACTTACTAATTATTACTATATATATACTAAATAATATTATAGGCCTTACTATAGCATACTAGAATATTACTAGCTACAGCTAGACTCTAAATAGACTATAGAGATATCTATAAGTTTAGCCTAATAGGCCTACGCTATAAAGTATAATTAGTATTATAATACTAAAATAATACTAGCATCTTCTTATAAAGCAAATAGAGAAAGTATATAAACTCTTAACTAAATATTCTTTACTACTAATAGCTATAATAATATTTAAGTATATACCTATATAGCGCAGCTTAGTATTGCAATAAGCGCGCTATATATATAGCGCATAGAATTATAATAGAACTTTATACCTTAGAATAAGCTACAAGAAAGAAGAAGGCTATTATTATACTCTTTTTACTTTCTCTTACTAGAGACTTACTAGCTCTGCTTTAGGCAGACCTTAGGTTACGTAAAGACTAGTATATATTCTTACTATAATATATTCTTGACTTTCTTAAGGATTCGTCTTACTTTAATACTACTCAGTATACTTATTCTACAGCTTCTATCTATATACTTCTTATAACAGCCTTCTAAACGATTACTACTACGCCTATAAGACCTACCTATTTATACCTAGCTACGTACTGCTTACTTAAGCTATAACCTATAGAGAACTACTATAGTAGTGCAGCCTGTTAGAAGCTATAGCTATTTCCTTGCCTATTAGAACCCGCGTTTGAATAATTGCTATATGCAAGGTTAGCAGGACATAAGATCTGTAAGGAAGGCCGCGAAGTTCAGTGGTGTTGCGTTTATTCTGCACATAATAGACCAGGACTAACGGGATAATGCACGGCTTGAACCTGATGAGATCTTTGCTATAAGCTAAGGACATATCGATATCAATGCAAGCAGCGTTCCCCACCTGGATAATTGTAGAGTCTATTCATTGTCAAGGAACATAGATCCCAAAGCTATGTCTGGAAGTTCTGTAGTATTATAGCTTCGGAAAGAATACACGAAATCAAAATGTATAAGACAACCTTTGCTGGTAAATCTTTCAATTGAAAGACACAATACTACTTCTCGTCAACTACAACGGAAAGTAACAAAGGTGCATCAGTTGGCAGCCTATCCGATATCCTGAAGCTATACGCAGGGCCTTTCTGTCGCAGCCAAACCGCAGCAGTCCTTTGTATAGATCCAGGCTGCAGTATAGGAGACCCCCGTTGAACTTCAGTTATAGGTGAGAACCTGCAGTACCTCGTACTTTATCGTACATAGTGGGGGGCATGCTTACACAACCACCACCAATAGGGGCGGCGTATAGCACAAGAAGCAAAATCATGCCGTCTGCCTTGTGCCCAGGTGGTCATTCCTGCCATCTAACACCTCACTTACCATCCGGCTGAAAACATTCTGGCACCACGATAGTTCTGAACGTATGGAACGAGTTTAACGCAGCGCAAGAGAGCGGACTCAGCCTTTTGCACTCCTGTAGCTGTACATCGCTCGTCAAACGCGATGGACCAATAAGACATTAGCATCTGTACAACTCGCACTCGAACTCTCGCGACATCATAGACGCCTCTGGAGAAGCTTTCAACCAGTCCCCATATCTCGATCAGCCTCTCGGATCCTTGAAAATTTGCTTGTTGACAATCGAGTCAGATCGGTTACCTTTACAGCACATCTTTCCATTGCTGATCGCAGAAGCAGCTGTTAGAATTGCCATAAAGCCATACCAACTAGACGAAAAGCCTACCTATCTGGCGGCATCCCTGTTCTGGAGCAACGCTCCTGCATCAGTCACGGTCTCTTGCAATGGCAATGGTCCAAAGGTTTTACGCGCGCAGACTGCACACGAGATACTGCCCCATTTCCATGGCGCTGGTCGGTTGTGTTCTTGAATGGAGCTGTCTGTATTGGCCAGACACATGATGTAGAAAAGGCGAAGCAAATTCCGCTGATGCACCGTATCTACTAGAGATCAAAAGCAGTCAAATTCTGAATAGGCAAGCAGTGGCATGCATAGTGTGCTGATATGTTTAAGCAAACGCAAAACCAGTCATGCCAATCTTATTAAGCCGCTCTCCTTCACTCCCAAGCCGTGCACGAGCCCTCGCCGACCGCACAAAAGCTCGATCCCTCACCAAAATACCTTCCTCAAGTTTACACGAATCTCCATAAACGTGAAAACAAAGCCAAATCATAATACCGAACTTTTGGCAAGCCTCCATCACACCCAACAGTAAGCTATCTATCACTGGCAGTTGCCTTCACGTTTGACGCAAATACTGACTGGAATAGCGAACACCACCACCACCACCACCACCACCAACAACAACAACAACAACAACAACAACAACAGCAGCAACAGCAACAGCAGCAACAGCAACAGCAATGTCTGCCGCTGCCTCCGCCCCCGCTGCCGCCGACGCCCGCCCCGCCTCTCCTTGCGGCTCGGCTGGCAGTGCGGCCATGTCGATGTCTTCGGCTGGCTCTTCGGCTGGCTCGGCTGGCAGCGCAGCCATGTCGATATCTTCGACAGGCTCTTCGGCTGGCTCGTCGAGTGACTCCTCGGGTGGCGCCGAGGAGGTCTTGGTCCACGAGGGCCGCTGGGCGTGCTGCTGGTGCTTCTGGCGCTTCGATGCGCGTGGCGTCGGCAACGACGTCGGCCATTTCTGTGTGTGCGGGCACTTGCAGTGCAGGGGCTGCCTGCCCTACTCCCGGATCGCCGATTGGGTGATGGGGGTTTCGCGTGCCGGGGTGATTGGGGACGAGGATGAGGAGATGGAGATGGAGACGGGCGAGAATGCCCTGCCCTAGGGCACTGCGGTGGCAGCGGTGCGCCGGCACCAAGGCTCAGGTGATCTGGGCACGACGATTTGGCTCTCTTTTGAGCTTATATGAATACGAACTCTTCACTCATGACTTACTGAATGCCTCTTTGTTTTGTGATTCCGCTTCATCGCTCTCCCCTCTTGGTGTCAAGATCTCACTGTGAAGCCAGTGTGCACGCTGCATTTTCTAGGCAATTGGAACTTGCCTGTTGCCCACGCCTTTGCCCAATATGCGCACATTCATCACGAGAAATATGAAGTTGAAAGATTCAAAGCAGGAGCTAACGCGATTGACAGCCATCCGCTAAAGTGCATCCGTATTATTGACCATGGCAGTGTGCTACAGACTCGGGGATTTGTCATAGACAGGATGACGGACGTCGTTCAAGATACAAATATACGCGGGCAGATTGAGGAACGCGAAGAGACAAGCTGGAAGCACTGGACGATGGAGAGTCCTAGACATGTGACCGCAGTGTTGTGGTTGGAAATTGGGTTATGTCTTGCTCGCCGTGTGTTCCGCACACCCGATGACAAGATACCCCGACAGTCCATCATGTTTACAGTGGCCGATCAGCGCCTCGCCAGAAGCTGAGAGATTGTATTGCAATGCTTTCAAGTGCGCGACTACAGGCGGATACGAATACCATATTAGCATGGGAGAGCGGCGCCGAAGGCAGGCGCGGGAGATGAATCACGTTCTGATACATTTGATAGGGCACTCCAGCTTTCCTACAGCGGCAGGGCGCTTCCGTATTGCAGTGCCAGGATGCAATTCCGGTGACAATGTGTGCGCTCTTCAAGGCGGACCACACGTATACAGCCTGCGTCGAATCGGCAGTGACAGCGCACTGGTAAAGATTTATGGCGCTGCCTTCATGCCACACTTAGAGAAGCAACATCAACGCGACAGCCGCACTGCTACAAGAGGACGAGATATTCGGCATTCAATAGAGAGCAATTTAAAACGCAGGATCACGAATGCGGGTGGCACTAAGTGTTTGATGAGAGGAGGTTTCCTGTTCATTCATACAAGCATAGCAATATATCATGCATGTCAGGTCAGACGAAGACGTTCACTCAAAACTCACAAACACCAGAAAGGTTTTAGATGGGAGCCTGGACGTACCCAAAACTCCTTATCCTGTCAAGTACTTCAAATTGAAGCACTGAAGCCCTATGGGCATAGCTATCGTAACGTCGTGACCCAGATGCGTGATCTTGAAGTATCACCGAACCCAACGCCAGCACCCCCAAGTGAACCCGATTAGTAGCCCTGGTCTTCCTCGTCCATGTCCTCCTCGAGCTCGATGACCATGTCGATCCAGCCGCCGCCGCCATACTGGCACTTGCTTGGGCCGACCTTGAGGAAGCCCGACTTTGCGTAGAACTTCACGTACTTCTCCCTGCAGATCAATGCCACCCTCTTGGCGACACCGGCGTCCTTGATGCGCTGGACATAGCTCCTCAGCAGGACCTGGCCGAAGCCCTGGCCTTGGAAGTCGGGATGGACACAGAGGGAATGGATGCAGACTGTCTCGCCATCCTCGTTGTGGCCAGTGTTGGGGGCGAGCTGGTACTTGGTCTGGTAGTCCTTGGGGAAGTCCATTGCATCATCAGTGACGATCCGTGATGATGTCTTGGTGGCGATGATGTGGGCGAGAAGGACGCGCTTGCGGTCAGCATCTGACGAGTCGATGGAGGGAAACTTGCGCGCCTTGATGATGTTGCCCAAGGGGCCAGAGGTGGTGGCATAGGCGGAGGTAAACAGTCCAGAGCAGAGCTCGCCACAGGTACGGAGACGGTACTCGATCTGTTTGTGGTCAGTGAGGTATCCTTGGCTGAACGAAAGTTCGGTGGATGAGAGCGTGACTTGGGAGGTACAACAGACTGAGCTCCGCGGAGTAAAGCGCGTTACACAAAGACCAAAGAAAGATGTCGCACAAGGACGAAAAGACCAGAAGCAAAAGCAGAAAGTGAGGTTGCTGAAAGTGACTGCAGCTTGACGCAGCTCAAGACTACGTGGCTGAATATCTTCCTCGACGTCGAAATGAGATAAGACAAGTGCTGATTTGTGCGGCACAACGTCTCAAGCCACACCCGGCAATGGGGAACGTGGAGAAAGGCGCATGGCCCAACGCCTGACAGCAGCCCAATTGTGATACAGGGCATGAGTCTGAAGTGACAAACTTGAAACGAAGCTCGAAAGTAGACGTGTGATGTAGCTGAAAAAGTGGTTACTCACTTTCTCTCTTGAAGCGGCCTCGATAGCGTCAAAGGCAGCATGCTCAAGCCAATCGCAGTCGTCGAGGTCTTCGTAGTTGAGCAGCTGGGCGAATGGATGGATATCCTTCATCTTCTTGAAGCGCTGCTCTACGAAGACGGCCGATTTGGATGAACCTGACTTTTGCGGCAGACTAGAGGCAGATTCCCTAGACAACTGCGGCATGCCGTCGAGAGTCTTCCGGTCGGCTAGTAGATCTCGCGGCATCTTGGCGGGTGATCAGCGGTTCGCGACAGGTTTCCGATCGAGATTTGTTGGACCACAAGGAGCAGAAAAGCGGAGCTTGTGGGCGGGCGAGGACGCGGGATTCGGCTGCGCAGTGGTGTGTTGTTCGGTGGGCGTGGTTGTGCCTGGATGTTCACGAGACGCCTTCTGGCCAAAGCCCCGCGCTCCCGCGCTTCGCTTGCCATGGCGTTGCAGATCATCCTGGTGCCGCTTTGAGGCGGTCTAGGCGGCACAGTCAAACGTCAAACGTCTTTTCAGTGGAGACAACAAGGTGCACGAGACATGACGTGATTTAAGAGAATGTTCATGATTCATTGCGGAAGTGATGATGCCCCTGATGCATCCGTGTTCAGACCGTCAGTGGCTATGCATGCGTGGGAGCCTGGGAGGCACAGCTACTCCTTGCCGCGGATCTGTCCTCGGATCGCAGGCGAACGAGATGATGTGCCAATGGCTTGCAGGGAGAGACAGTGGCAGACAGTGGCAGACAGGGCTTGGGCTCCTGCTAGGGTGCTCCCATCAGACGGTCTGGTGCGTGCAACGGGCGGGCGAGCATCTGCAGGCTGCATCCTGCTGCTGTGCTCCCGCGGGTCCTTGTCAATAGTCCATCAAGGGCGTTCTGCTATCCCGGTTTCTGGAGCGGGTGCTCGAGGCAAAAGAGGCGCCATGCGCAGAAGATTATATTCCAAACAGGAGGGGGAAAGGTGGCAAGGAACCATGCCCCAGCAATGCATATGTGAGCGTGCCCATGACGGCTATGGTTCCATCTCTATCGCTCTAATGCAAGGCTGCTCCCATGCAAGAATAAAGTGCCACTGAAGCCGTCCAGAATGCCCCGCAATGACGGACCCTGGTCGCATCACAGCAGGGCTACACCGCCAACCCAACATCGCGCAGAAGGGCTCGTTTCATGCTTCCAGGCAGTACTCTGCCTACGTGTTGCCTAGGTATTGCCCCAGCGGCAGCCCAACCTCGCTGCAATTGCTCGTATATTACGCAGACTGGCCGCTTTCCGCGCCCGCCTGCTCTCACAACATGAGTTTGCCGCGCCCTCTAGTCACTCGCTGATTATTAACTTCACTTGGGACGTGCGAAAGAGGCAACCTTGAGTCTCCCAGCTTCCATCACCTTCCCGTCCAGCTCAAGCTCAAACTCAAGCTAGACAAAGGCCATCGGCAAGCGCGTGCTACTGGGCCGTTGCAAGCATTTCACCAACGGCACTTGATCGCTCCTCTGGGAACAATCCCACACACCCCGCCATCCACCCAGCACCTCGCCCTCCTCAACTCCTGCACACGGTACCACATTCTCTTGCCTGCTTTGAGAATCTCCTGCATCCACACGCAAGGAAGCCACACCCGCCGCCCCTTCCCGCCATGTGAGTTCACCCCAAACCGTTGCTGTGCTACGCCCTGAGACACGCGACTAACGACGGCGACGCCAGGCCCCGCGTCACCATATCCATCACCGCGCCCGGCACGCCGTCTGACGGTGAGCTGTTGACTCTTGAGCTACCGCCCGGCAGCACCGTCAAGGACCTCAAGGGTTTCATTGAGGCTGAGACCAACCTGCCCGCGCCGTCACAGGGCATCTACCTCAACGGCCAGCCCGTCAGCCAGGAGACACAGACACTAGAGAATGTCGGAATAAGGGATGGCGAGATGTTGGCCGTCATCGTACGCCAGAACCGGCAGCAGCCGCAGCAGCCAGCCGCCTCTCGACCGGCGCCCGTGGGTCAATCTGATCCAGAGGCCGTGCGACAGCAGGTCCTTAGAAACCCCCAGGTTCAGGCCGAGCTGCGACAGCGCGACCCCGAGCTTCTTGCCATCATGAACGACGCCGACCGCTGGAGAGAAGCATTTGCCTCGAGGCAGAATTCAGCCCAGAACGCTGAGCGCGAGCGCCAGAACCAGATCGCCCTGCTCAACGAAGACCCCTTCAACGTCGAGGCCCAGCGCAAGATCGAAGACATCATCCGCCAAGAACGTGTTGTCGAGAACCTGGAAAAGGCGTACAACGAGAACCCAGAAGGTATGTCCCTGACTCGGCTTCATATTGCTTTTGCCCGCTTGCTTACATGCACAGTCTTCGTGCGCGTCCACATGCTCTACATCAACACCGAGGTCAACGGCGTCCCGGTCAAGGCGTTCGTCGACTCTGGCGCCCAGGCCACCATCATGTCTCCTGACTGCGCTGAGCGATGCGGCATCATGCGTCTTATGGATACGCGTTATGCCGGCATGGCTCGCGGAGTTGGCACCGCGCGCATTCTCGGTCGCGTGCACCACGCCGAAATCAAGATTGGAGGCGCCGTCATGCCCTGCGCATTTACCGTCATGGAGGGCAAGGACGTCGACCTCCTGTTCGGACTCGACATGCTCAAGCGCTACAAGGCCAAGATCGATCTGGAGAAGAATGCCCTCTGCTTCGAGAGCATCCAAGTTCCCTTCTTGCACGAGTCAGAAATCCCGCGGAACCTCGACGAGGCTGAGATGAACGAGCCCACCGTCGCCGGGCCCAACGGCACCGAAATCGGTGCGCGCTCGGGTGCTGTGCGACCCGCGGGTGGCTCTGCAGCTGCGGAGCCGTCCACCCAGGCCGCTCCCTCCGCCGCTGGCCCATCTTCAGCATCAGCCCCGGCCCCAGCATCAGCTCAGACCGCTACTGCCCCGAGTGCACCGGCAACCTCTGCATCCTCCTTCCCCGAGGAGCACATCAACCAGCTCATGAGCATGTTTGGTGTTGCTCGACAAGAAGCGATCCAGGCCCTGGAAATTGCCAGCGGCAACGTCGACGAGGCAGCCAGCGTGTTCCTGGGTTGAGCGTTGCCATCCCCAGCGTCTTCACAGCCGGGTCAATGACCAAAGTCACGACTTGTACTCAACGCTCTCTTGGAACTCGGCATGCAGCAGCCTTGGTCTGCATCTCTACTCCGCGTGGCATGACACTACATCATTAAGATTTATTCTCTAGATGACGAGGCATGACATGATGAGCTCACGACTGCATCGGTCTAATTGTATTAACTACGAACATGCGCAAAAGCGAACGGCGTTTGTCGGGACGAAGGAACCTGGGTATCTAGACTCAGCGTAGCGCTATCAGACGGAAATCGAGATTTAATGAAGCTTCAGCGATGCATCTCTGCGAACATGACTACTGCCAATATCAAGTTTGAATGATCGTCGTCCGATATGCTGACATACCTCACCTAATCTTGTACAAGCAAGGCTTCAGCACCTTCATCTCCTTTGCGTCATCCGCCTCGTCATCGCCGGCAATCGCATTCAGCTTCTTGCCCTTCATGCCAAACTTCATCGCCCTGCTCGTCTCAAACTTGCCCTCTGCCTTTGCCGCCGCGCCTTCTTTCGCATTCTTGCCCTTGATGGCCGGCGCGCCCTTGACAAACTGCATCTTGACGAACATCTTGTTGCCCAGATCAATCGCATCGTTCTGCTTCTCTGGCAGCGCGTCCAGCACGAAGCCGCGCTTCCTCAACACCTCGACAAACGCACTGACATCCGTGCCCTCTGCGCCCGCGACGCCGTCGACGACTTGTGCGAGTTCAGACTCGTCCGCGGAATCGACGATGCCTTCTTCCTCGGGCTTGTCCTTGGCCTTTTTCGACTTGTTCTTCTTGTCGGGCTTCTTGAGCGAGCCGATGGAATTGATCGGCACGCCGCCCTTTTTGCGCTCCACGCGGCCGAAGCGGCTCTTGATCTCTGAGACCCAGAGTTCGCCGCGCCAGCGCAAGATGCGGTAGGCTTCGTCGATGAAGTCGAGCCAGTTTGTGCCCATTAGCGCGAGGCAGAAGATTGCGACGTCGACGCTGCCGTCTTGGAGGGGGAGGTTGGCGATGTCTGCGACGGTGACGAGTGGGGCGGAGGGGCCGGTTGGTTTGCTGAGGTCGAAGGAGTGCAGCGTCAAGTGCAGGTCGTTGAGATGGGGTTGGAGACGGTATGATAGAGATGCGGTTCCACACCCAAGGTCGGCGATTGTGGCTTGGTGTTTGTGGTTGCGAGGGAGGGGTTTGGAATTCCCTGTTAGCCTGACGCCCACGGCTGTGACTTCGGGCTCTTTCTCTGGCTCTTTGCCGCCCTTGCCCTTGCCCTTGGCTTTGCGCTGCGCGTCTTTCCAGGGATCGCGGTTGCGCACTTTTCCACGCGCGAGGATGCTCTCGACGTACTCGTCTACAGGGTTGGAAGGCCACACTTCAACTTGTTGTGCGAAGCCGCGGTGGTAGTCTTCGAACATTGAAGGGTCCTCCTTGAACAATGAAAGCGAATCGACGGATGGCTTGGTGTAGAGGGATTCGTTGAGGTGGCGGAAACGGGCGCTGGCGAGCTTTGCACGCATCGATCGTTGGAGAGGTGTGAGGCCGGCAGGCTCGGGGATCAGAGAAGTCAGGTCTGTAGACTGAACGAGCTCTTTTGCTGAAGCTTTGGCATCTTCGCCATTGGCTTTGGCCTTGTTGTCCTTTTTGCGCTTCTTCTTGTCTCGCTTGGCTTCACCGTCGGTGTTTGCAGGCTTTTGCACTGAGGCGTCTGCCTTTGCTACGGAAGCGTCCTTCGCTGAAGTCTTCTCTGGAGTTGCAGGAGCATCATCGCCCTTTGATGCGGCCTCTTCGGCCTTTTGCTTGCTGCTCTTTCCTCTCTTCCTCTTCTTTCCACGTTTCTCTTGCGCACCGTCACCAGTCTCTTCTACGCCATTGGTCGCCGTCGCAGGTTTCTCTTCTGCGACTGAACCTTTCCCATCAACGACCTTGTCCCAGAGCTCTCCAATGTTATCCGCATTGACCTGTTGCTCCTGCTTCTCTTTCCGCTTCAGCGCCTTCTTTCCAAGCTTGTTCGGATCTTTGGGTTTCGGCTTTTCGACCTGAGTCGCGATTGGCGCAGACACGTTCCAGCCCGGTACCGTGAACATTTTGGCGAATTCGTGCTGTACAGGAGTGCTTGTGCGAATTCACAGCCGGTGGAAGCTTGGGCGATGAGCTCGAAAATTTGGGCGGTGGAACTTTCTGCCGCGCGGGAAGTGGGGCGCGCTAAGGCGGAGGTTATCTTGACGCCGATTGATTGGGTTCACAAACATCACGTTCCAGTCCTCAGCACCATCCGTGTTAGTCAATCAGTCAACGGGGTGTATGAGTACATTTTGAGCTTCGTTTCAATAAACTACAACGAGCAGTCATCACTCTGGTAATTCGCAAGCTTGTACGCTTCAAGGATGCCGCGTCACACGCATGCTGGCCCGTCGACTCCTTCCCGGCACTGGGCTGCCAATATGCAATACGTCCTCCATATCCTCGCGAATGACCTGAACCATCCCGCTCACCTTACCAATAGTATTGAGCTTGAAGTACGGATTTGGATGCAGGGCATATTCCCACCAGTCCTCGGGCTTCTCAACCCTTCTGTCGTTCCATGTTCCAATAGCGTATTTGTTTAGCGTGTCTTCGCCAACGGATTTCCCTTCCGTGAGCATCACGTTCTCGCCCTCTCCACGGCAGCATGTGGCCAGCTCAAACGCCTCGTCGTTTGCGTTCTCTACCCTCGGAAACACCCTTTTGATGATGGTAGAGTTGTTCGGCGTCAGGCCGTCAGTATTGATATACCAGAGTGTTAGTTTGATGCGATAACAAAAGCTACTCTGCGGGTGCGAAGATCCTGCACTGGATACCACAGGAGAGAGTGTCATGCTTCTGGTAAGGAGCAAAGTTCGCCTCTGTCTACTGACTTTTAAACTTACCACTGCGATAAGTTTCGTGAAGATTGCAGGCATCACATACCTGGTCCGAGCGCATTACCTTTAATATCATGTTGGTGACTAAGTCGCTCGTCACGCACCTGGCTTTCTGGGAATATAGCCCTCCTCTGCCCCGTCATCAGTGTTCACGTGGAAGTCTACAGTGGAATATCAGAGGCCACTTGGTCGCGAGGAACTCTTTGAAGCTATACAGGAATGCTTGTCCTCACGGTGGATTCAATTCTTAGCCAGCTTCATTGCCAGCTTCGGAGCGACTGGCGCAAGGCTGAGTATTTCGCAGCAGGCTGACTTCGAGAGGACCGCGTACGCTGCGGGGCGGAGTATCCTAGTCGCCTCATTTCGGCGATCACCATGCCGTTCTTGCTCGGCTGCCTGGTCGCAATCCGAGGTCATAAATTAATATGCGCTTGACCGGTTCGCTCGACCAGCCTTGGCATGTCAGCGTTATAAGGCTGGTAAAAATCCCAGGCAGTGGCGTTCACTCAGTTTCCCTGAAGAGTACTCCGATAAACATCAAGCCAGCACCGATAGCATGCATGTCGCACATGAGCAATCGAGTACATTGACTCCCATGGATGCATTTCGCCAACCTCCTGTCGATCTCGACCCACTAATGAGATGGGAAACTGAGAGTAATCGATCATCCCATTCTGCAGGACTGCCAAACGATTCTAGGACCGGACTGGTGACTTCAGATCGGGATATTATCAGCAGTCAGCGCGATCGCCGTCCGGACGTATCTACCATAGGCGGATGGAAGCGGTCATGGCAAGACAGAAGTTGGCGTTTAGTCCTTCATGTAGGGCTCTATGCGTCCATCACTGTACTCTTCGGCAACATTTCACTCCTGGCGTATGGTCTGGCCCAACACGATAATGCTGTACCAGGCGTTGCAACGATTGCTAAAGGGGAAACGAGCAACCGGATCAACACCATCGGCACAGCGTACCACGTCCTCATCAACATCATGAGCACAATTCTGCTGACATCGTCAAATTATACTATGCGGATACTTTGCGCGCCTACTAGACCCGAGATCGAACGTATGCACGCTCGTGGACGTTGGCTCGAGATTGGGATAATGAGCGTCCACAATCTGCGTCATATTGACCGCAAAAGGGCCGCTGTCTGGCTGCTTCTCGTAGTCTCGTCCGTACCCTTGCATCTTTTGTAAGAAAACTTGTCCTTCTTCTAAGACCTATTCAAACACTAAACAAAGACCAGCTACAATTCTTCCGTGTTTACCGCGCTTGCTACTCAGGACTATGATGTTACAGTCATGAGCTCCTCCGATGAGTCTGCCCACAACTTCACAGGCTGGAAAACGCTGGATAATAACGTGTGGATGAGTGTCTATGCCAAAACTTCGGTTCAAGGGTATACCGACGTTCTTCTCATCATCGATCGTGTCTCCTTCGACATAGAAATCTATCCGGACTGGACATACGCGTTAAGAATGCCAACTCGGTCGGATTGCGACGTGAGTCCCTCCTGGCTTCAGAACGAGACGATTATCATGGGGTTTTCACATGCCTCAGATACCAACAGAACTCTCACTCAAGTCCCTGGTCCACGGGTCATGGTGGCTACAACAGAATTCTTCGAAAATACCGATTCTTTCCCAAGAGTAGCTTGGCCTGAGGCATACAGTGTGAAAGCCAATAGTCCTCAGGCCTTACCTGAACAGTATCAGGTCTGCGCTGGGAATGGGTGGCTTCTTCCTGGTGTTAGTCTTCACGTCCGAGATGCTCGAGCAAAGCTCAGCCCCCACATCAATCGTGTGCAAGTCGCAATCCCGTTCCTCGGCATCGTGATTCTGGTCAACATCGTGAAGATATTCGGGATCTGATATGTGATTAATATGCAGCCCTCGAGCCCTGTTATTACTTCTGGCGATGCTATCGCTACGTTTCTGGAGAGACCTGAACCAACCACCGAAGACAGCTGCACGCTACAGAAGGCTCAAATTTGCAGTGCAGCCGCCAGACCGAAAATGCAGCCATGGCGGGCTAGCGAAAAGCCTCTGTTGGTTCTACTGGGTGGAGCGCGAATATGGTCCGCAGCAGTAATGTAAGCATGCGGTACATCACTCTTTGTTTCACAACGGATTTAAAATCCTTGTTCATTCTTACGCTACTCTATGTATACAGCTAACACAGACTAGTGTCACATGTTTCACGTTGACTTTCGCAGCCTTAATGATAGCTAAAAGTTCGGGACATAACTCCTACTCGTGGGGTACCGCATCACAATCAATTATCTCAACAACTTCGACAGATTTCGATGCTCGCGGCATTCTCAAGGTAGCATTCCTCGCAAACATGCCCCAAGTCTCTCTGTCTTTGCTGTATCTCTCCCTGAATCGTTTCTGTACATCGATCTGTTTCGCGATGGAATGGAATCAGTACGCCACCCACCAGAAAGGGCTTCGAGTCACAGATCCGTCTGGGCAGCAGCGGAGTACATACTTCTTACAATTGCCACTACGTTGGGCCATACCGCTTACTGTCATGTCAGGCGTGTTGCACTGGCTACTATCGCAATCGCTCTTTCTCGTGCGTCAGGAGGTCCGCCGGCGCGATGGGACGCTATATCCTGGATCTGCCTGCGCTTGCGGTTACTCAGCTCAAAGCCTTTTGATCTTCACTTTGTCATTGTTTGTGCTGCTTGTTGCGATACTATACCAGCTTCTGAGAGAGATAGACATACATATACCACCTGCCTCTCATTGCAGCTTGGTCATTAGCGCAGCTTGTCACCCACCAGAAGATGATGTAGATGCACATCTTGCAAAGGTCAAATGGGGTGTCACCACGGCAGCTACTGACAGTAGTGTCGGCCATTGCACGTTCACAAGCCAGCCTGTCACAAGTCCGCAGCCAGGAGCCTTTTATGCTTAGTTGACCTTTCAATCCGATTGAAGAGTTAATTGGTGTATATAAATGGCGTAAAATGTCTTTCGCTCTACTTGTAATACACCCGTAGATAGCAGAAAGACACACAATTCATGTGGCCATGTTGCGCCAGGCTGAATGATTCTCATTATGCTCGGTGTGCTTCACTGCCTTGAATTAAAATATCTGATACTTAAGAGCAGACTGTGTTCCTTCAGGAGGTGACATAGCATTGACATATGCTGAGTAGTAGAAATATGAAGATATACAGGAAGTCTCATCTTGCCACAGTCTATAATCGGAAAGTCATGTCACACAGCTGAATTCTAACATTCCTCGGACGAGGAAGTGCCTTTGTTTGGAAATGCAATCGTTTTGATCGCATGGCTTGTCGTCATGCCGGGTGCACTTTACTGACTCCTACCATATTTCTACTTCCTTACCAGCAGTGTGTATATTTTCAGGACATGCTATCAGCGGCTAGATTAGGTGAACGTGTATTAAATATCTGATTAACATTGCTGCTCCTTGTCCGCGAATAGTTCTATCACCAAGCCCAAGGTTCTGATCAGGAACCCAGGTCGTCCTGATATCCTAGCTTTCAATCGACAACTTGACGGTCTGTCACTGCGGCAAGCTCGTTGAAGATTACATACCTCACATTTGAATAGATGCTTAGTTGCCCCGCCTTCATTCTCGGTTTGTGACTACTTCGCTCGTCACAACCTCGGCTCTCCGGACTTTAGGTGATCCCCCTGCCCTGTCACCAACGTCATGGCCAGATTATACCTTGAAGTATCACAGGCCACTCCATCTGGACGAAGGTTTGGAGTATTTACTTAAAGAAATACACGACTTTGCTGCCCCCCTTTCAGTCGATCTTGCCGATGATACACGTTTCCTGCCACGTGGGGTAGGCTAGGTAGTCACATCCTTCTACGAGAGAGAAGTAGCATACAACAATGAAGAAGCTGCACAGCGGTACCTGCCCAAAGGCTCAGGATACATGGAGAAATTTCGCGTGCCGCCTTGTTTCTTGCTCTTTAGCTTACACACAAACTAGCAAAGTAAGTACCTGTTCTCTCTCCACAGAATCTGCACAGCTCTAATGCATCATTGCATGCATAGGAGCTGATGCTGCTTCAGTCCTGCTTTTCATGGATTATTAATGCTAATTTGTTGGTTTGCTAGGCTACTAGTACTTCAAGATGGTCGAGCCCATACAAAACCAGACCTGGTATGGTCTTGCGCTTTCCTGCGCTGTCGGCATTCTCGGCGTTTGGGTTCTTGCCCGCATCTGCGAGTTCGCGATGCTCAAGAATGATTGCGACCTCCCCTTTTTGGGGCCATTGCGAAAGGAGAAGAGAGAGAGAGAGGCGGTGGAGATGGCGGTGAAGGTGGCGAAGGCCGCGAAGATAGTGGGGTTGGAGGGCAGGGAGGCGGCGCTGGCGGAGGCAGAGAGACTTTTCGCGGCGGAGAAGCAGGCCTTGGACGTGGAGAAGACGAGGGTGGGGTTGAAGGCGGATGAGGTGGCGAGGCAAGAGGATGTCATCCAAGTTGCCGAGGCCGCTCTTCGGAGCATTCGAATGGGGCAGCCGACTGCTCAGATGAGAGGAGGACGCGGGTCGTCTTCGGACGAGGAGGAAGAGGATGAGGATGAGTTTTGGTGGCGATATACGTGAGTATACATTAACCTTTCCTTCCTTTCCATCCTCATCCTATTCAGAACATTCTATCCAACATCATACATGACATACTTATGGGCCTTACACTCCACCTCCCCGCGGTTAGGCCTGGGGCCACTCCTGATTCGGCTAGGGAGTGGTGCGAACGGAGTATATTCTTTTTCAACGACTCGGCTTCCATTTACCTGTCGTCAACCTTCCCACCTGTCTTCGACAAGGCCAAGCCACTCTACACTTCCTCCGAGACGCCAATCACGTTTGCGTCCAATAGGCAGCAACATCAGTCCTCGATTACGCTTGCTCAAGCAAAGCATTTCGATCGCCTATATTCACCATTTGCCGTCAATCACATGCTGAGAGGCAAAGGATGGCACATTCACCATCCGCAACGGCCTTATCCTTCCAGGAATCCCAACTACGCGCAGCCGACAATCTCAAGATGCGATCACGACTATTTCTGCGTTTCAAAAACACACAATCGTCCTTGCCCAATGCAATTTGCAACCGATTTCCGACGGCGCAGTGCGGGGTTGTGCTCTCTTCTCAAGTCATGTACATATACGCTTAGGTAGACTATAGATTAAATAGTTTACATATACTTGTAGCATATGAGCAGCCATACTTTCATGCTTCTGTTGTTCACGCGCACCCTTGATTTGTGAATTAGAAATTACCATCATGACATTCCGCGTTTCCTCTTGTGCGACCTCGCACATCCCCGTGGCGAGATATGGCACGAAATCGATCAATTGCGTTCTCTCAATGGACGTTTCAGACCTTGCCATCAAAGTCTTCAATTCACAGGAAGGACTAAAACTTGCGCTCGAGGCTTATCTCACTGGCTCGATTGGTCCAGGAATATTCACCATGAAGCATGTTGCAAGCTACGACAGCGAACCTTAGTTGATCCTCTAGCGGTTGGAGAAGGTCATTAAATAATTCGGTTCCACTATCAAGGCGATCTAGGAAACCCCGATATCCCGAACACATCCAGGTTAGCTCATAAGGTACCAGTCGATCTGGTCATCCAGAAATGCAAGCTCCTGGACGACGAGATGATGGCGGTGAAAAAGGGACTATTCGCGCAAGTCATAATTTACATGCACGGCAATCCCGATGCCGCCACTACAAAAGCTTGTGATGCATCAGCTGGTGCGAACAAGAGTGCTTTCTTCCCGTAGGCTTATGAACACCTCCGCGTTACTCCGCTAGTTTAGGCCATATGCATTCAACAATACCCTCACCAGGCGCCGGCAAGATTCGTGCCCGCTTGTCCAACGAGAAGAGGTGAAGCGGTAGCCCGTATATATTTAAAAATTTCCAAAAGTATCAGGTCGAGTATCCTACAGCCTTGAATATGAACAGGCTACTCGAGGGGCTTGAAATAGGTTAACCACTAACGGCTATTAGCTCACTCTGTAGGTGTGGAATGGTCACGAGCTTCGCCGCTGCTTGGAGCCCTTACGGACTGGAGGTTCTCGGCCATTTATTTGCCGTGTGGTACCGGTACATGCACCGTCTCCGCTATGTACCATGTTTCAGCACCAGACTATAAATTAGCGCGACTCTCGCCATAAAATTCAACCCTGCACACAATTTCCTCGTAAATAACAGTATTCTCCTGCAAGATCGCAACGCAAAATTCTTTGTACACACTCTTCCCTAGGAATTGCAGCCATGCCGGTCTTCAATCTTGGCCCTTTCGGCCGCTTCGAAATCACCTGGCAAACGAAGCCAGAAGAACCACTCCTGCCGATGGACAAGGGCGTAACCATAATCGACGCCGAAGTCGATGAAAAGCCTCCGCCATACACTGCACTTCCACCGACATCCCCGGCCGTCACGCAAGTCCGGCAGTGGCTAGTTCGCCGAGTTCGCGACCACACGAACAGGAAGACGGCAGATGAAGTAGAATGGATCAGCTCAGCTAGAGCAGAGAAGCCTGCATGCCGCGTGCGACAGCTGCGGCGCTATCTGATCGAGATCGTGGCGCTCACTCTAGGTGTGAATTTCGACAAGCTGAATGCTGCCTTGTACAACGACAAGGAGGTTACTGGAACAAACTCTATCCTTTCAACCATCGAGCGAGACGAGCTGTTTGCCCTCTCATGCCTCGTGAGGAGAGTCCACGATACCCATGTAAAAAAGTTGGCCATCGACAAACAAGACCGACAACACATTCTCGACACGATTGTATATCCGGCCAACGACATAGGCGGATGGGGCTTGAATACTTGCGCCATGGACCTCATTGCCTGGTATGGCGAACCGCTTACGCGCCCCATCCCTTGGGCCGAAACTGTGCCCAACCATTTCAAAATCCATCATGCATCTTCTGGGGGGTATATGGGCGAATACTCAGTGGATTCAATGAAGAGTCTGGGTTCCTTCATACCGCGGATTGCGATGAAAGAGGAGGTGGGGTTTTTACTCGTGGAGGCCTTTGAGGCATGTTGCCAGCGCGAGGGCTATGGTACAGTTGTTCCTGGGGACTCATATACTCCTCTCAGGTTCGAGTATTTAGATCTTTACTTCAAAGTATTCTACTCGAAAGAAATGTGGTTCAAAGAAAAGGTATGTAAGATTTGGTATGGAAGCAGCAAGTGGGACGATTGCGTGTGCGGGAACGAGGTTCCGCCAGGTGAAGTGGCACGTGCAGTCATGAGTGAAGAGCAATTTCAAGCGGAACTCTTGAAAATAGCGACGGCTAAGGATGCATCAGAGGTCCTAACGCGTGCAAGTAGCTTGCTCAGCCGACTTTCAAGCCGGCAAGCTAGCAAGAATACTCTTGCTCGCGGGGAAGATCAATGTTAGTAAATGCGATTAAGCCCAGCGCTAAGCCTAATCGGTGCATATCACGTGGACTCGTGTGAAAGCTTTCATAAGGAGATAGTTGCCACCTATGAGCTGGAGAAAGCTGAATAACACTCTGAGCATCTGTATGAGGTCCAAAAAGTACAGCGGCACAATCTAAGCTTATCCTGGGACAAGTCTTTACATACCAAACTCGCCATGGCATTCCATGTCGGCGGCAGGCGCGTGTATCAAGTACAGCAATGCCTGCGTCGAATCGCGGATTTTATGAGGGCTTCATTTTTTTTATCGCACGAACGATATACTCCAGAGTGGTGTACTTCGTAGGTGATGCGGGTCAGCCCTATGCACTGCGGACGATGGTGTCTCGCTTCGGCGCATAGGCGTGAACCCTGTTTTGGTTCGCCTAGCAACGTGTGAAGACGGCAGCCGGGCGCATCGTCATGGCCCATGCCCTTCCTTTCAACACCAAGACACATAGGAGAAGGTTCACGGCCAACAACGAGACACGCGTCGCCACGCGACCAGGCAGGGTCACGATGCAGAATCAACACCAACAGTATGCGCCCGGCTCGAGGTCCAGCACCCCCAGCAGGGCGCGCCAAACAAACAATGACGCGAACCTCCTTTCCCACCCCCACAAACGACTTTCACTCCAAGCCGCTACAAATACGCCACTACCGCAGTCGCCCGGTATAAATTCGCCTAGGCGACCCACGGAACTCTATCGAACGCCCTCGTCTCCGGGCATCGCACCCAATTCTCTCCGCCGCAGCTCCAGCACGGTCAGTCTAAGCCGCGCATCCTCCCCCGCACTCGTCAGGAAATCATCGACATCGTCTCTTCGCGGCGATCCGCCCGGCTCTCCACGTGGAGGCCCTTCACGACGCTCCTCTTTCGTCCCAAATATGCCCTCGCCAATTGGCGCAAAGAGCCCGCTACACCCCCCACCAGAAGAGAAGCCACCGTTGCGCGCAATCGATGTCGCCGACGACTTCTTCAAGAAAGAGTTGGCGCGCCACGATGGAATGGAAGGCGCGGTCAAAGCAGGCACTATTGTCATTGTTCACGACCAATGCTATGGCCATCGCTTTTCGCGGCCAAAAACACCCAAGGGCATGCTGAGCCTGATCATGGAACGCCCGGAGCGGATACTCGCGAGCGTACTCGGCATATCAGCGGCCTACGTGCGACTGGGCGACCGTCATATGGAAGGCAGCCACCCGCCACACCCATACGATAATGCCCCCGAGCGCATACCCTTCAGGATTCGCAAGACGTCGCGCATGGTGGACATCACGTCACCGGTCGTAACCAACGTACATGGCACAAAGTGGATGGGCGAACTTGACTCTTTGTGCAACAACGCTGAGCGCAAGCTAGCGTCGACCGGGAAAGAGCTGGTGCGTGATGCGCCTGCTACTGCTGGTCAAACCTCGAAGAAAGAACTCCACTCAGGCGATCTCTATCTGTGTGCAGAGTCCATGAATGCGTTCAAGGGTGCGCTCGGAGGCGTATTGGAAGCTGTTGATTCCGTCTTCCTGGGAACCAGCACGGGTGATGGTCCCTCGCGAGCATTTGTATGCATTCGTCCGCCAGGCCATCATTGCTCAGACGACTACCCTTCCGGGTTCTGCTGGCTGAACAATGTACATGTTGGCATTGAGCATGCCATGATGAAGTACGGCCTGACACATGCCGCTATCATCGACTTCGATTTGCACCACGGAGACGGCTCCCAAGCCATCACTTGGGCGCGCAACAAGAAAGTCCAGGGCATGTCGCGCAACACTCCCAACTCGAAGAGGACATCCATTGGCTATTTTAGCTTACACGACATCAACTCTTATCCATGCGAGGATGGTGACGACGACAAAGTTCAGGCAGCTAGTCTGTGCATTGACAATGCCCATGGACAGTCCATCTGGAACGTGCATTTGCAATCTTGGAGAACACCCGAGGAGTTTTGGAAGATCTACGAGGAGAAGTACATGGTCCTGCTCGAGAAGACCCGGCAGTACTTGAAGTATCACACCAAGCGCCTCAGCACGTCGCCAACTCACCCTGCACCAAAAGCAGCCATCTTCTTGTCTGCTGGGTTCGATGCGAGCGAGCACGAGACGGCAGGCATGCAGCGCCACTCTGTGAATGTTCCTACTGAGTTCTACGCACGGTTCACTCGAGACGTTGTGCAGCTTGCCGAGGAAGAGGGCACTGGCGCTGATGGTCGCGTCATCTCAGTGCTCGAGGGTGGCTACAGCGACCGGGCACTCTCCAGTGGTGTCATGAGCCATCTCGCTGGGCTCTGCGATGGGCAAGTATGGAATGACTCAGCGCCATCGAAAGGCCTTGCTTTCGACATGTCACAACGGCTGGGTGGGCTGAGCATGCGCGACGAAGATGTTCCAATGCAAGCAGCTGGACCTGAAGCTACACCCGTCAGCTATGACCCTCGCTGGTGGCATGTCTCCAATTTGGCGGAGCTGGAGAATATGGTTAACCCGGCGCCGGCGGTAGCGCCTAAGAAGCCACGAACTGGAGCACCGGCACACTTCTCCTCGCCGACACAATCGTTCGTTGCCAAAGTGGTCGATCCTACCAAATTATCACGTAGCCTTGGCACGAGATATCCCTCTAGTCCCTCACGAGCTCCGACACCGCCACCACCTGAAGTTGATTGGGTGACTGCGGCTTATTCTCTGAGCCAGCTCTTGATTCCGTCGGATCGACAAACCCGAAGCCACAAGCCTGAGGATCTTGCTGAGCCCAAAGTCAAGAAAGAGAAGCCGGTTCCGCCACCACTGAGCTCAGTGCACCTGGATCCATCTGGTCGACAACTAAGAGGACGTAAAGCTGCCACAACTTATGCTGATCCTGCCTCCGGCGATGAGAAGGCATCTCTACGACCAGAGTCAAGGACGAGTCGACGACAGACCATTGCCGACTTTCAGCTGGCCACCACGGAGCCTGCCCCGACGTCTCGTTCTGTTTCGCGGCGAATGAGCATTGCATCAAGCGTCTCTTCGATTGGCGACAGGAGCGCCAGTCGTGAGCCCAGTGTTGCTTCGAGGAGAAGAAGCGTAGCACCCGCCGCTGCTCCAACAACCAGTGTCGCCGTCAAGAAACCCCGAGGCGCTACTACGGCGGCCACTGCGCGTGCATCCCAGCGTCCGCCAGTACCACGAGTACCCTCCAACTATGCGAGCAAGTCTGGTGCATCGAAGGGCAAAGAGAATGACGACATGGATGTGCTCACGTCAGGTCTCAAGCGCATCACCCTAAAGCTACCCCCGAAAGAAGAGTATGAGGCTCGGGAAAGAGAGAAGGAGGAGAAGAAGGCGGCGGAAGCGGTTAAGAAAGCTCCAGCAAAGGCGACCTCGAGAAAGCCCGCTGCACCGCGTACAACCGCAGCAAAGCCTCCAGCCAAACCGACTACGGCTAAGAGAGGTCCCGGAAGGCCACCCAAGCCATCAAAGCCAGCTTCGCCTGTCGATCCGGGGACGGTTGCCGCTGCGTCTGAACATCCAAAACTAGGGGCTACTGGGGCCGCGACTCTAGTACAGCCGCAGCCTGTACAACCTGATTTGGTCTCAGCACTTGTCCAACTGCCTCCTTCACACTCTGCACAAGCTGGATCCGTGATCGCAGATGCTTCGACCGTGGACCGTCGCACGTCTGCTGGCCGTGCTGAACCACCAAACGAAAACACTCCCATTGAGCAGCTTCGTGAACAGCTTCCGAAACCATCTTTCATTACCGTCTCTGAACCAGTGCAGAACATCACCCCGCCTCCTCGCGCGGAAACACCTCCACCTCCGCCCCCATCGAGCATGCACGACTTCGTCAACTACAATACGCAATCGTTTGGTGTTGCACCTGCTGCGTTGGAGGATGCCAAGAATGCGGATGCGCCCTTGCAATGGCTCCCACCAAACACTGAGCTGAGTGGCCCGACGCCAATGTCTCCACCAAGCAAGAAGCAAGATCTACCGGTATTTACAGCAGATGGTGTCATCCCGTTCGCATCTGCGGGAGCTGGACAACAGGGTGTCAAGGAAGAGGAGAACCGGCAGGATATTTGGGAGGTGTCAGATACGCCAGCCCGCTGAGTGCTGACGTGATAAATCCTGAAACTTCCGCCCTGGTGGTTACTATCGGCTCGAGATGGTGGTGATACCCAATGTGTTGGTTTTCTCTGGGCGTTCAAGGGTCTGTTCCGCGGACGAATCGGCGATCCAACCGGACTTGAGAAATACGGGAGTAGGGGCTTTTACATCTTCGTGTCTGCCTAATCCGCAGCAACGTCACTTTTTACTCGCAACTCTGGTCTTTTTTCCTCGACGCCAGGAGTTCCAATTCGATTCTACAGCTTAGATAGAGATACCCAGATAGTTTTAATTGCACGATCAATGTTTTGCTTCCAGCTCCAACAAACGAATGCAATGCAAGGACTGTGCAAGGCGCAACCATACCCGCAGCAATGCGTATGACAAGCGGCCAGGCGCCCCGTCGCGGGAACCAATGACTAGTGTGGCTCATCCGTCACTTGACAAGGTTTTGTGCGGGGCACGCTTGGACCCCAGATCCTGCAGGTGTCGGAAGAGTGACGTACGATCAAGTTGGAGCTTGTTTGCACTGGTCGGGTTTCGCTTTATCCACGCTTGCAAGTACAGCAAGTATCTGCTTCTCTCCTTCCCACTCTATTCTCCTTCTTCCCACATACCACACTCACGTTACCGCTTGCTCAAGTCCATCCACCATGGCGGACTCGGAATCCAACACCTCCTCTGGCCGGTCCTTGCTGCTAACCAAGATCTCCACCACAGTCTCGTACCTCCTCCTCCTGATCACAGCCTTGTACTACACCTTCAACGCGCCCTCCCACTCGGGCAGATTCTGGCACCACAACCACGCCACGCCCTTTGCGCAGTCCAGCATCTTCACCTCCATCTACATCCTGCTGCTCTTCGCGCTGCAGCTCTTGTACCAATACGCGCTGTACACGGCGCACGCGGGCGCCGCCACGCCCCTAGCCCCGCCCTTCGCCGCCTCCAACCTACTCCTCTTCGGCTTCGTGCACCTCTTCGTGCGCAGCCACTACGTGCTCGCCGAACTGCTGCTGCTCGTGAATTTCTTCAACCTGAGCTTCTTGTACTTCGGGCACTCGACGGCGCCGCGCTTCATGCACGTCGGCGTCGTGTCGGGCCCGCTGGCGTGGAACTTTGCTGCGCTGTATTGGTGCGGCGCCCTGGCGGTCACGCACAATGGGTTTGTTGCGCGCATCGTGGCGAATGTGTTTATCTGGGGCTGGGCGGGCTATGGGGTCTTCTTCTTGGTCGCGTACAAGGATTATACTATGGGATATGCGTTGAGTGTGTTGGCGTTTTGTACGTCTTTGGATCATGCTTTGCTGCTTGGAGTTTACTGATTTTGCATAGCTACGGGCGTGGGCCAGTTCCTTACGCGCCCGCATGTGCTCCAGCTGCAGTGGATTTTCGCCTTCACCATCGGTGGGCTGTTGTTCGTGCTCAGCACTGCGGTCGGGCTGCCCGGTCTGCTTGGGAAGGACCCCTTCCCTCGT
>Ga0265780_10002591_pt1 | contig 24376 bp, 37 predicted proteins | sample P1T30metagenome_FD_192432 | JGI IMG/M metagenome (GOLD analysis project Ga0265780, IMG submission 192432) | Plant litter microbial communities from East Loma Ridge, Irvine, California - P1 T30 | ecosystem: Environmental > Terrestrial > Plant litter > Unclassified | place: USA: California... | reverse complement strand
TTTTGGACAATGCCGGAGACGAGGACCTGGATTTAGGACGGTTGATTATAGGAGGTGCCAGCTCGGGTGCGGGCCTGGCTGCTTCAGTCAGTCAGCGCATTTACGACATGGGCGGACCGCAGCCGATCCTCCAATTCCTCACGTACCCGATGCTAGATGACCGCACAGCGACCAAGCCGGCAAATACTACACATTACCTTTGGTCGTTCGCCAACAATCGATATGCTTGGGGAGCATACTTGGGGGTCCCTGCCGGAAGTGAAGTGGTTCCGAAATACGCTGTTCCGAGTCGGAGGGAGGATCTATCTGGACTACCACCCGCGTGGATAGGCGTCGGAACATTGGACCTTTTCCACGATGAGGATGTCGAGTACGCCAGAAGGCTAGAGGAGAGCGGTGTCAAAGTCGACTTGAAAGTGACGGAAGGGGCGTTTCATGCTTCTGAAATGCTGTTCCCCAAAGAGTCTCGATCTGTGAATTTCACGCTTGCACAGGAGTCGGCACTACGCGATGCCATTGCTTAGTATTTTAGTTTATTTATTGCAGCTCGTTATGAAAAAAATATAGAGATCCGGACATGGCCGGATTGACAGGAGTCACCACTGTCCCTCCTACCACTACCGACCTAAGACGGCCTTCTGCCTTTTGCCTTGACTATCAGATCTGATGGACAGAAGCTTCGTTTTTGGTAGACACCTTTCGAGCCCCGTGAGCTGCTTGCCAGCGTTCTGACTTCCTGGACCTGATCTGAGGCTCTATTTCGAGCTACACTCCCAGGAATTGCCGGTGCTTGATTCATGTCATGATAGGCCTGGCCCACCGTGCATCGTCATGCCATTATTCTAGCTCATAACAACATCTACCTCTAAAGCCGGATCAACCTCCATATCCCTCCTAATCAACTCCTTGACCTCCTTGATCATCGCATCAATTCCATTATCTCGCCATACACCCAATTGAGCAATCTCACTCTCGTGATCTCTCATCAAACCCCCCAAATCATCAGCTTGCCAGTCATGGAAACGAGCTGATAATTCAATCATTAATGGTTCTTGTGATGCTTGTTCTGGATCGAGCTCGTAATCGGCAGGTAGGACTATGATCAGCTTGGAACCGTTCGAGAGGATGCAAACTTACTGGTACTAGTGGCCATATGTTTTAGAGTCTGATAAGCTAATGTCTGCCTCAGCAATTGTCTCTGGGCTTCATCACTTCTCCCGGATGTATTGGCAATTTACTCCCAGCTGTTTATCAGTACAAACTCCATGGTTCATAATGTGATACGACCTACTCGTCTCGGATATATATCCTTCTCCAAATAGAAAGAAGCACGACCTGCCGACGACCAGAAGGTAATTCCTACCATATTAGCTCTCACTCTTTATTCTTGAACATACAGTATCCCTGAAAAGCTTTTCCAGCGCAATGATCGGGTCCTTGGACGATATCGACTCATTGTCTTTAAGCGTTAGAACATCCACCAGTGCCTCAGTATCGAGTGCCCAGCCATCCACCAACTTCTGTGCGAAATGAACGAATAGATTGCGTAAATTAGGTCGGGTCTCGGTCAATGTGCTGTGGGTCGTTGCGTAATCTTCCATCGACGGGCGAGCACCGCGACGGGGAGTAGGAGCGTCGGCGAGTAATGATTCGCGTAGAGTATTTTGGACTTTGATATCGTCCAGCTCGTCATCAAGGTCTGAGATTAGCATCTGCCAGCGCGTTTTCACAAGGGGTACATACCTTCCAGTAGTTCCCTTCGTTTTGCCTGTACACCAAGTGCTTTCCTCTCAACTACAGCAGCGAGTTTCCCAATACTACTAAGCAACTAACAATCAGCCGAAACTGCAACCACGGGTAGGGAAGGACGTACATGTTTGTGAGCCAGATCCTGCTCTTCTTTATTGACGACCAGTAAATCCGAAGCAGCCTCACCATAGCGCTTACAAGCTAGATGGTGCATCCATGCAAGTTCGGGATACCGAGGATTGGACTCCGCAAAGAATCGACTGACGAGCCCAGAGTAGACTTTATCCTGTGATAGGAGCGCGTGGCGGTGATCTGATATCAGTATCATTGATTTCACGAGGAATGGACATACCATTATCGATATACCATTGATATAGGACGAATGCGAATTCCTCCCCGTACAGCTCGATATACTTTTGGACTTCAGTCGGCCCTCGCCCAGCTAGGGGATGATGACATAGCCAAACGAGTGTCTCCCAATCTTGATGATGTTCCGCTAGATTGTACGCATTGGCAATTCGATCAATATCGACTACTAGTCAGCTCCATGTGTACCAATTTGGGGTACTTACCCATCGGCTTGATAATCTTTGGCCTAAGAGCAATCCATCTCACACCCATCGCCCGACCTCCTCGATCATTTAGATCACCATCAACTTGTCTTCCACATCAGCATCATCTCCGAGTATAGAAGGGGGAGAGGACTTACGTAGAAGCAAACCGAACCCTATCTTCCATGTTACTACAAAGTGAAGCCCCAATATATGTCATTTGGTCTTTCAACCTCTCTTGCTTGACCTGCTCTCGATGTAATCTATCGTCTCCACCTTCTGCTGGCCTTTCGTCAATGACAGATCCAAGGTCTCGGGTACGATCTTGAATTAATTGTTCGGTCGCTGAGAATAGGTATTCCATGGTAGAGAGGAATGAATCTTGGGATGTCCATAATTCGATGGCTGGGCGTAGCCTGTCGATCTCGTAGAGATGTTGCTCATCTTCGCGTAATCTAGCAGATTCTCGTAGTGCACGCTAGCGATCAGCTCAAGCTCTAGCGAACGAACGTAGGCGCGCTCACCAGGAAGATAGTATTGACTTCAATAGCCCAGTCCGAGATATCAGGCTGACCATTGGTAGCAGCTCTGAAAGTTGAAAAGACTAGGTCGAGCAGTTTATCCAGATTATTGACCTGACTCCTGAAGAACAACCGAATGACATCCTCCGATGCGGTCGGATTTACAGAGGACATATAAGCCCGTATCGAATCCGATAGTAAGGACTGTGGCGAGCGTGTTCCGATTTTGCTATTCCGTCAGTATTTATCAAGGGTGGAAGAGGTTGCTCACTCCATCAACCGGTTCTGATGATCCCATAGTTCAATCGCAGCCTGTACTTTCTCCGCATCACGCTGTAAACGTCTCCTACTAGATTGCGTAATCTATACAATCAGCTCTGCAAAAGTCGGTCGCTGCGAGCTTACCTTGCTCATCAAGCCGCTTTCTCGTATGAAAGATATCAAGTATCGTAACCTGTTAGCCCGATCTGATAATTGTGACCGTAACTCGTAGATTGCTGGCATGTATTTAGAGCCTGCTGGGTCAGTGATGATCATGGACGTAATCTGAGAGGACTTGCTGGAAGCGACGATATCATTCGAAACATGCTCGACCGCTTCGCTAACATCACCATGCACATCCGACTGGAGGCTGAACGACAGTGGGTTCTGATTGTCAGCTGTTATTACAGATTCTATAGATACGACTTACATCAGATCGTCCACCGAAAAAGACGGCCTGTTCGATCTTCGACTGTAGCGATGATGTAGCGGACGCACTACCCCTGATCATTAGCTTCACAGTCTTGTTTTAAACGACCATGACTCACTCGGCCTCAAATCTTGTAGAGAGATGATGGGCCTCGACAGACATCAAGCCACCAATAGCGGGCATGAGAACTAATGAAGCTTGATTCGAAGACTTCTTCTGGGTTTGACGACATCCGTAGCCTAGGAATGTATTTGGCGCTTTCAGTGTGATCACATCTTCGTAAGGTGCATCTGGCTGTCAGTTTGCGTCATTCGCATGGAAGCAGATTTACTGGGTGAAAGGGAGAGCATGACGAGTGTATCCGAGAATCGAATGTATGCCATCGGGTTCCCTGCTGGAAGCAGAAGCCTAGGATGACTCCGAGTTGTCTAAGCATCAGCCCAAACTAAATCAGGATTAGACTGTGGTAGCTTACAGGAGTGTAAGCTAAATCGATAAACCTGGAAACCGAAAGCGTCTTGCCCGAGTTCTCCAGTACAGCCAGACCATAAGTCCGTTGTTCCCTATCGGACGTTGATCCCGATTCATCTCCAACATATCCAACAAGGGCCACCAGCGAATCATCGAGTTGGGCAATATCGTTAATCTCCAATTTGACTTTCTGTTGTTTCCATTCATCGCCAAATACCCCTTCTCCAATTAAGTCGACAATATCGTATTCCTGCGCCAGCTACACATTAGCTATATTCTGTCATGAGGTTGGGAGAACATGCCTTTTGGTTATCCTGCGATAAAGTCCACCTTTGTAAAACCCTCCACGCTAGCAGGTATAGCTCGTTACCTTTGAGGGCGATTGAAACGACTCCATTACGGTCATTCTCATTGGCGAATATGACTGGGCTGGCGCGACTGAACATCCCTCTTGAAGTCGTGAAAGGCGACACGTTGGGTGTAGCTCGTCCAGCGCTAATGGACACGATGATCCGGAAAACGAATGACTTCCTCGTCGTGACAACAAACTCGTGATCCTGACCGTCAGCTTGAATGACCAATAGCCGCTAGCTTACATTTAACTTGTATAGCTTATCAACAGCATCGTCCTCCCCCAATTCGAGATCTGTTTCCAAATATCGATCAAGATTTCCCAGACCCAAACTTATATTCTCCCATGTCCTGATCTCGCCTTCTGGCGTTATCAAGATCACACCAGGCTCGGAGCTTGATCCGGAAACGAAGTCGGCGAGGACTGGGTCAGATGTTCGGTTCTGAGAAGGGGAGGGAAAAGTATAGCATGTCGGTGAGGCGTTTGTGCGCTACCTGTCAGTCACGCTCTCGATGTGTTCAGAGGAGATACCTTGACAAAATTCCACGCTCTACAGCCTGAGGAGGTTGCGACCATAGCATAGCCACTTGATGTATCGACCACACCATTCACAAGCCTCGAATCTCCATCTTCTCATCAGCTCATACAATGTCGGACATCAGCAGACTCACTTAAACCCTTGACCGAAGTATTGACTTCCTTAGGTAAAGCTCCCAATGAATTGACAGCTCTTCTATCGTCCCTACTCCAACTGATTTTCTCATAGCCCTCGACTTCCCTCACCGTCCGAACAGTCTCAGCGACCGAGGTAGAAGGGGACTCATCCCTCCGTAAATGTGCTAGTCGGTTCGTCCTAGCTGTTGAAGGTGGAGGTATAGCTTCATGTTCTCGTTCAGAGTATACTGAGGGTGTACGCGGTGCTCGAGATAAGGTCCCTGTTCTTCTAGGAGTACTCTTTATAGGTCGAGCAGGGGATGAGAACATCCTGCAGTATAGGGTGGTGCTAGAGAGTATGAGGTGTATGTGGTTGTATGGTTGATTTTGACTTTGTATGCAGTCATGTTGACGGAATCAAATAGTGCATCAACTTACGCTCTCTATAACCTGATTGTCTACCTAGTACACCTATACCTGAACAGCGATAGTTATGACAGAGAGCAAAGGAGCACCAGTAAGCTTAGCTTATCGTCCAATGCCATGTTGAAGCTAATGTCCAGCTACCCGAGAGGAAGAAATGGGATAAAAGCGAATGGGAAGCGAAAGCCAAAGAGAAGGACGCAAAGTACAGAGATCAAGCTATAGAAGCAGAAAAGTCAATGGCCAAAGGTCAGTTTCTTGCATCACCTGGAAAGCGTTGCTGATAAAGTAGGGATAAAGCCAAAATTCAGAGAACAAGATGATCGTCCAGAACCAACTCAATCATTACAAGCTCGTGAAGCTCTTGATTTGAATAAGAATGTAGGCAAGACTCAAATTGTACAAAGTGGGACATCTGGTAAAGGTCCAAAAGGTCCTGGATTCTATGTGAGTCTTCCTCTCTCTCTATCCAAGGTAATAACTGATGCATAGTGTGAAGTGTGTAATCGAACATTAAAAGACTCCATCTCATACCTCGATCATTTGAATTCTGGATTCCGTACGTCCCCCTGTCCGCTGATCAACACCGCTGATTGAACAGATTTGAGAAATTTGGGCCAGACAAAGCGAACAGACCGATCAACGCTCTCACAGGTCCGAGCACGTATAGCGAAATTAAGAGAAGATACAAAACATAAAACAACAGCTGCTAATTTCGATTTCAAAACCCGTTTATCTGCTGTCAAAGATGCCGAGAGGTCAGAGAAAGAAGCTAGGAAGGAAGATCGGAGGAAAAAGAGAGAGGAGAGAAGAAAGGCCGAGGCTGGAGAGAAGGAGGTGGTTGGGGGTGATGTTCAGATGGAACAAATGATGGGTTTCGGTGGGTTTGGAGGCGGAAAGAAGAGATAGTCAAAGGACGATCCATCATGTTGTATTGCGTATATAGCCATTGCATAACCTGATTAATTTACATATATAGCTCTCAAGCCGTGTGTAACAATCAATACAGTCCAAACCAGTCTAAACATCTCGACCACTCAATCTCCCATCTTGGTTATTGTGCATCTATAACCTCCCAACCATTCTTCCACTTCACGAACTCCGAATCTGAAACAGACTACTCTTGACCGAAACCAAGAGTCTCTTCAACACTATCTCATCAGCTCTATCCACGATTGCGCCCGCAAAGAAACTTACGCAATGGTCAATTTCTGCTCAAGAGCCTCATATGTTTTGTAAGCCGGTAAATCGATTCGGTTGAAACAAGTATGTGATTTAGGTAATTGAGTAACTTCTCCAGCTTTTTCGATAGTGAATCGTCGAGGACCATCGGAACCTTGTAGATCCTTGAAACCGTTGACGGGAATTCGGGAAGTACCAGTTGTGAATTGTAGTAGACGGGACTGATAGTCAGCTTCTGCCGTGCACGATGAGGTGTGGCAAGCTTACCTTTCGCTCAGCAGGCCATGCCTTGACAATCTTCCAGAACCACTCGACGACCTCATCCGATGGGTTGCTGTTTGTCAGTCGAGACCCCACGGGGTGTAGTACTACTCACTATCCACGGTAGTCGGTGTGCTTCTGCCAATCGTCCACATCAATCTCCGACATACCACCAATCAACAACTCCAACTCCCTCTCGTCGAAGACATTGATCAATTCTTGAGGAATAAGCTCGTTGAAACCAGACATGAAAGCGTCGAATTGCTCAGATACACGTCGCGAGATTCGGTATTCCGTAACGAGACTATCGTTAGCTCAGCGCGTATGGCACATCAAGCTAAACTCACTCGACATATTCCTTCTTGTTGAACTCAGTAACCTCCTCATCCCGTCCTCCTTCCTTCAAATCAACAGTGACCAACTCTCCAAAGTGTTCCTCCGAAATAGAGAATGTATCCTCAATGACGTCGGTAATATCATTCTCCAACATCCAAGTCAAACCACGATGAAGACCAGCATCTACACTCTCGAGATCGGTCAATGTAATCTTCTTCTTCAAGATCATCTTGTAGAACGAAACGATGAAGTAGGCGTCGAGGAAACGTCGATGGAAAATACCGAGACCGACACATCGTCCAATGAATTTGAAGTAATTGAGATGCTCAGGGTTGACACCAGAGTTGGGATTGATTTGGAGAGTGTAATTATCGTGGGCAGAGTATTCGAATAGACAGTAGAAGGGGTTGAACATTTCGTGCGAAAGCAAGAAGAAGAATTCACTGAACGTCAGTAAAGCTCTCCAAACCTAAATTCTGTGACATACCGAGAAAGACCTCCGTAATCCAAACCATCCTCACCCTCAAACTTGATCATCAACCTCTTCTTCAAATCATTAGGAGTCTGCCTCATGATCTCTGTATAACTACCCTCGAAGATGTTGTCTCGCGAAACCTTGACATGACATTGACCAGTGTTGGACCTAAGAGCAGGCTGAGATCGGAAGTAGATAAGTTTCCTCCTAAAGTCTCGCTTGTACTGTGGCACGTTCTGATCGAGGGAAGAGGGTAGTCGTGGATCGTCCCAGGTGGTGGTCTTTGTGTTGTGGTCGACAAAGTATACTCGGGCAGTTGAAGTGAGACGCATTTCCCATCCGGAAGGAAGAGGGCCGAGCTGGGAGACAGCCTGGGGCTGGACAGACATGTTGCCTTGTCCAGGACCAATGACTCGGAGGAGCTGCTGACGACGAGGATCGACCCAAGTGGTAGTTCGGGTGTTGTGGTCGACGAAATAAGGTCGTCCTTCAGGAGTGAATCGCTGTTCCCATCCAGCTGGTAGTGGTCCAGATCCAGCGGTAGTAACGTTGTTTCCAGGGACGGTAGAGTTGGGACCTCCAGCACCAGTAGGAGTAGGAGCACCGCCAGTTGCCGAATGTGATGGAGGCTGAGTCTCCAACATGTCGTCGGCCAAAGTACGCTGGTTGTGCCTTGCTCGTGCTGCTCCGGTGGTGTCGGCCTGGGTAGCAGTGTTGCTAACGGCATTATCACTAGGTCTATTCCAGGTGGTCGTACGTGTGTTGTGGTCGACATAGTATTGTCGTCCGAGATGATCGATTCGTCGTTCCCATCCTTGAGGTAGGGGTCCGAGCTGATCCGAGTGAGAGTCGAATTGGTGACCGGGAGCGGTGCTAGATCCAGTCTGTCCAGTAGCGGCGGCCTGAGTGGTAGGGTTGACAGCAGGTGCACCGGCGCTGGCGGCTGCAGCAGCGTTGCTCAGCTGGGGCTGGGGGACAGCGGCGGAAGGGGTAGAGATGCTTGGAGGAGCGTTGTCGACGAGGGCGTTGACGTTTTCTCCGTCGGCTCGAGCGGCTCCAGTAGCAGGGGTGCTGGTAGTCGATGTGCCGGTTGCTGGACTAGCGGTGGAAGCGGTACTTCCGGAAGTACCGGCAGCAGCAGGAGTAGCTCCATTGGTCTGGGTAGACAGGTAAACGATGAGTTTACCCTGCACATTCATTCCATCGGATCCTTTCTTCAATTCTCGAGTGAGCATCTCTGTCTATATCAGCTTATTGACCAACGCGTCGACACAGCTGACTCACCCTGCCCACCAAGCTCAAGATCAATCACATCAGTGACTTTGACATTGATGACACCGAGGAAACCCTGATCAGTCTACATCGTCAGCTCGTTACACGAAATGGGTATTCTGAGCTTACCTTTCGCTTGAACTTCCTCTGATCAAAGATCTGAACAGCCACGACCGAGGAATCCTTGACAGTACTGATAAGTTAGCCGACGCCAAGACCCCAAGTATATGACGCACATATCAAAGTTCCTACGATCGTCAGCTTGTATCCGTGCGACGGGTCCGAAAACGCTTACTCATTCCAATATGGGTTTAATGTACGTTTGATTACCGAAGTAGTATGAATTTGTTCTCCATCAACGGAGACAATTGCGAATGGATCCGGGACTCGGAGGATATCCCGCTTGATAAGCGAGTCCGCAGCAACGACTGATAGTGATTCGATATATGTGTGAAGTGAGGTAGAGTAGATTGATTACAAGAAGAGAGGGTATGTGGTTAGCTATATTACAAGAACATGAGAGATGACATACTAGTAATCCGGACTTTACGTGACCTGTTGAATTGTGATCGATAAGGTGTATCAATATCCATATCGTCGGATTCCGTCATTGTGATGGGCGAGTATTATATGACATGTAAGGCGAGTAACGGAGGAGAGAGCCAAGAGGATTTCAAGTTGGGAGATTGTTGGTATAGGTATAGAAGGAGAGAAGATCAGTCAGCACAGCTCACTCGACAAAGGAAGGGAGTGATCGATTATGACTTACAGATTTGCGCGGTTTGGTTGAACCATTTTGGTTGATAATTGTTTTTAGGGAGTTGCGCCCTGTTTGGCAGATGGCGGAGTACTGTAGTATTTGACTACACTATATGCAGTATATGTATGCTAGACAACGATAATGAATGGATACAGTAAACTACTCGTGTAAGTCAGGGTATCAACGAGGGAAGCCTGCAACGACCAAGGGCAGACGTCTTCTTATTATTTTTAGCATTTAATCAATTTTATCCCCGCCACTCTGCATGATTCACACCGTACAATCATCCTATTACATACCCGTGGCCTAGTCTTCGTGTAATACATCAGGTATGCAGTGAATGTCCGAAAAGACACGCGATCTAGGGAGTACATTCACTCATATATGATGCTTATGAAATACAAACGCTATCCAGAACAAGAGACCCACTATAGAGAATTACCAAAGACCCAAAAATCACCAACCCCGACTACTTCTTCCCACTCTTCTTCTTTTTCTTACTAGCCGGCGTCGACTTGGCTTCCGTCTCAGGTTCAACAGGCTTGGTCTTGGGCGTTTTCTCCTTGACATTGACATTAGAGGGAGCCTCCGATCCGTTCCTCTCCATCATCTGCTCTTCTTCCGCTCTCGTCTCGGATTTTCGAGCCTGAGCAAAGAATAGCTCAGCTTCGACCTGGCTGATATTCTCGATACTGTACTTATTGCCTATGTATCAGATGCGATTCAAACAAACAAGAATAATGTGAACTTACCTCGAGGGACATAGAACATCGCACCTGGACCCATGTTGAAACTTGTGAGATGTATGTTGACATTCAGACCCCCTTTATGCACGAAAAAGAACTGGTCATCAGCCTCTCACCTATAAATACGCGAAAAAGAGAGACTCACGAATGCATTATCCCTGGAAGACTTGCCAGGTTTCTTCGATCCAGCCGGAATCCGAATAACGCCAGCCGCAGCAAACGTGTCTTCTCCAAATACCTTTTGGTATTCATATTTACCGCCGTCGACCGGTTTCGTCTCAAGTTGTCGATGTGGCATGGCGATACCTTATGCTTTAGCCTGTGATGAATTCCATCAAAAGAACACATACGTTTATCGTCGATTTGTTGATTGGTAGCGAAATCCATGACTGTACCAAGGCTCAAGGTCTCATTGTCGTGGCCAGTACCATCATCTAAATCGGTCGATTCGCGCGGACGCTTGCTAGTCTTTCGATACGTCCGCTTCTTGGCCAGATTTCTCACATCATCCGTCATCCGAACAATTTCTTTGACTTCGGCTTGGTACTCTCCCGGCTGATACTCCAGGTGATCACCTCTCCACCATTTGAGGGGTTTGATATGAGATCGACCAGAACGTCGACATTTGAAGTCACCCTTGTACGTCTGATCCTCATCTTCTTCTAGACGTCATCAGCTCCACTCGATGAACTTCCGACATAGACGGCTCACCTGGGACGAGTGGAAATCCAGACACTCGCGCACGCTTGATAGGACTTTCACTGGACGAGCTCGAATCCCTGGGCCGGCGCTGGACTGTTTCTGCCCTTGTCGTTTTCCCCGTTTTCACTTTAGACCGAGGTCGCTCTACAGCAGTTTCTTCCCCTGTATCTTCATCGGATCCTTGTACCGGGTCCTGTGCGTCCTCTAGTGCAATCTCCGCTTCCGCCTGCTCTTCATCTGCCAACTCTTCCTCTGAATCCTCACCGCCTCCATCATCCGCTGGACCATTATTGAAAGCGTCACTCTGCTCTGGATCCTCATCGTCTCCGTCACCGCCTAGATCGTCGAGATTCGGCTCGCTAGCATATGAGTTCCTGCTTGCCATGCTTTTGCGATCATTGCTGTACCGACTGTGATCGATAGACGACTCTCCTCCATTCTCTGTAAGAATGGTATCTCTCCTCGATTGTCTTCTGGACCTCGGCGAGATATTGGGGTCATCGTCATTTAGAAGCATGCTGTCGTCATCGTATTCCAGAGATTGGTTTCCGAGTGGTGACTGATTGACTGTGGTGGCTATCGACCGGCGTGACGTCAATTGGTTCGGGCTGCCTCCTAGGTTTGATTTCCGTTTGGCCGATTTAGTTGCTGATCTCGATATCGAGACGGATGGTGAAGGTAGATCGTCGACGTTGGTGCCAGGCGTGGCAGGTGCCAACTCGGATCTCCGGGGAAGGGGTACCCTTGTGGGATCTGCCATCAGTCTGGGTATAGAACAAGCATTTCGTGGACTTACTTGATACGCCAAAGAATGTAGAATTAGCAGCTACAATCAGTACTCTTCTAGAAACACCAAACAAAGACTCACCATCGTACTCTTCATCCACAAGAGCGGCATCCAAACCAAGATGTAATTCATCCTCATCACTTCCATCGTCCAATTGACTCATCCGTCCAATCGTCATCCGCCTACTGGTACCCACACTACTGGGTGCACCCATTGTTGTTCGTCGTGACGCCGAATTGGTCAGACTGGCCGTTGGCGATTTCATGAATGCCCCTGGGTCTTCGAAACCATCTTCGTTGATTGGTATGTCTGTTGGCATTGGTCTACCCGAGTGCCTACCTTGTCAGCTAAGTTACAACGCACGCTAATACATGCTATCTAGGCGGGATACATGACATACGTTCCCTTCTCCCTTGGATTATCATTAAACAAGACATATGCTCGTTCTCGCTTCTTCCCAGGAGTAGCTCCCGGTGTAGCAGGGGCCATCTTGAACGTTCCCCGTGACTATATGTAACTTCGCGTTGGTATCTCCGCTCTTATCGATGTTCTTATGTATATGATGTCGAGAGTGGATTGAGTACAGTATAGGTTGATATAAAGATAAGTCACTCAACGCATACGGTGACAGTCACGCTCGACGTGTGTTGACTTTACGAGTTATAACCGTGCCTGACTGTAAATGTTATTTAACAATCCTTGATTTTAGAATTGATCCCATGACAATCCATAGGTAGGCATACGTGCATAGACTAGACAAATAGTGTAATGGAATAAACGACATGTTCAGATTCACAATATCCAAGTAGTGACTCGATGTTTGAACTGAAAATCAGCATTGAATTAACATCTGACTCACCTTTTCATGCCCTTTATCCGATCAATTTCTGACGAATTGTAATGCGAAAGACCTTTCCCGATCTCAACTTCCTCCCATTCATCTCCTACATCTAATAATCTCTGCCTTTCCTGATCAGCTGCTAAAGTCTGATTTTCCTGAACCGCCTTGAGTTCCTGACCTAGACTCGAATTCATTGTCGTAGCGGATAATCTCTCAGAGATGGCTTTGACAGCTGGACTCAATGGTTCCAGTGACGCTACGGAGGAAGACATTGATGCCGCTGGATTGATGTGAGGGGTATTTGGTTGAGGATGGGTTTCTGGAGATGAGATGGGCGATATTGCCGAGGCGATAGAGGTGGGTTGTAAGTGTTTTAGGGATGGCGATACCAGGGATGATGGTCCGTCGGCAGTGGTAGGAGACTGCTCGTCGATTGATGCTAGCGACGCATCGGTGAGAGTCTTGTGGTGTTTCGTGTCTTTTCTTCTACGCTTCACTACGAGTCGTACACCTTGATGAGATGCGAAAACACCTTCTACGCGCAAGACACCTGCTGGAAGTAATCTTCCGCCTGACTCTTTATTCGTGATCGCCCGGTAAGCCCCTTCATCCACGCTGTTCATTAGACTCGCTCTTTTCGGCTCTCCGGCGAGGCGTGACTTACACAACAGTTCCAGCAGTATGTAGCCCATGGGCGATCCACCATTTCCGACTTGCCATCAGCTCACTACTCTCAGAGGACTCAGACTCACTCGTTCATGGCGGATTCCCGTCTCAGGAAACGGGTACAAAGCGGCCCCTCCTCCAGTCTCGGGGTCTCACTGACTTCCCGACTAGGTCCTACCCCTTCCTCGATGACCTCGAATATATCATTTACTTTTTCAGAATGCATGATCACCGTAGTGACCCCTGCGGCTGTCGCTAATTCCGCAGCAATCAATTTCGTAGACATTCCACCTGTCCCGAGAGATGTCCCTAGAGTTGCGGTGGACACTATCTATAAGTACGTTGTTGACTTTCGGGGTAGTGACATACCCTGGCGTTTGACCTTTTCGATATCACGTACGACCCTTACTGGTTTTGCATCGGGATTGCTCCTTGGATTATCGGTGTATAAGCATTCGACATCTGTGAGCAGGAATAGGAAGTCGGCGTGAACGATTGAGGAGGATATCGCCGATAGAGTATCATTATCTCCAAACTTGATTTCCTGTTCATCAGCACCAACCAGGTCGAGGTGAGAGCTGCGAAGATAACATACCGAAACGGATACCGTATCATTCTCATTAACAATCGGCACAACTCCCATAGACAGCAGTTCCGAGAATGTGTTCTGAGCATTCAGATATCTCGTCCTCTGTACCATCAGTATTCAGAATCACCCTATGACCTAAACCTGGGCTCACATCAGAGATATCCTGCCTAGTCAACAGAATCTGAGCGATAGGCTGATCCAGTTGACTAAATAATTGATCCCAGAGGGTAATCAGTTTCCCCTGTCCAATAGCCGCCAGTGCTTGTTTACGATGTAATCCCTTCCCCCTCTCTTTCAACCGCATATGTTTCATTCCAACCCCTATAGCTCCTGATGAGACTATAACAACCCTATGACCGAGTTCACGGAGTTTGACTGTCGTTTCGACTATTGACGATAGGAGTTGGAGGTGGAGTGGGAATGGATAGCTTGGAGTAACTATTGATGATGTCCCTAGTCTTTGAGCTTCGCCATGGCCAGCGGGGTAAGGACTCACCTAGCTTGATGACAATTGTCAAAGGCTGAGATTTCGGTTTGGACTGAGAAATGAGTTTTGCCTCTGATCACCAGACGGAATTACGTACCGCCATCTTGACTAATATTTCGCAAGTTGAAGGGATCAGTGACCTTGAGGGGGCTACAGCAGAGCTTCGGCCTGGGTGATGATGGCTTGAGACCTGTTCAGCAGCTGCAAAGATGATGAAAGTGGTCAAGGTAATCCTTTACTTTTGACTCGGCCGGTGATAACCGTGCCTGAGACAAATGACTTTGTGATGCCCCACTTTATCTTTGTCCTTTGTCTGCTGTCTATACCACTGTCTACTCATATCAGGTAGTTAGGTAGTTCAGCCTTGAGCATTTAACAGCTATCGCGCTTCATATTACAGTAAAGTCTTTCGTAACGACCGATTCGACAAGATGACCATGTCAGCAAGTCAGAAAGAAATGTGAGTATTTCCCGTCGTAACATACTCGGTGACTGACAGTTAGGGATAAAGTCCAGACTATCCTCAACAACCAACCAGAGGTCCTCACAGGTGACTATATACTCATATTCATGTGATGTAAGCTAAGTCGGTAGCTATCGTAAAACACCGTACCCACCAAAGGGGTCAATTAGGATACCTCTACATCACATCCATTAACCTCCCCGATTCAATTACCATTGCCATTCACCCTCCCCCTTCGCACGATGAACAGAGTATCGACTTGAAATTTGACCCGCCTGTCGAAGATGGTTTCGAGGCCAGAAAGAGATTGTTTGAATGGCGAGATAAAGCTTTCGAGCATTTTGACGTGGTACGTTTTCTCCAAACCCGTGGAATAACCGTTGACAACATAGCCCGAGACGCCTGCTATCACATATTACTCTGCTCCACCTCTATTCCCATATACTCTACCTATCATCGTCGCTCTGAGTGTACAGATGTTTGCCCTATTTGGGTCTGGGTATTATGCAGATACATTCCGGCAAAAGATCGCGGGATGGGGTGGATATGGATTATTACCTGGTTCAGCGGTTCTCGCTGGGTTTATCGTATGTCTTCCGCTAGATTTGGAGTATTGTTGATATCTAGCATTTCTTCGTCTACCCATTCTACTTGCTGTTGAAATTACCTCAACACAGAGTCCCATTCATGGCTTCCGTATGTCCACTCATTCACGCACAAATGTATGCTAATGGTAGGTCAAATGGATGTTAACGATCATGGTCGTAGGAATAGCCGGCCTCAACGAACTCTGGGATTGCAGTATGTCCCATCCTCATCATTCGACAAATACTGATCATGCAGTCGAATACGAAAAGATTAGGCATATCTACTCTCGTACGGATGTAGGCAGACTTCCACCTAGGTCAGGCATGGGTCAGAAGGTCAAAGCTTCATAACTATAGATTTACGGATGTATGGAGTGTGTGCATAGGTGGATCTGATCAAGACCAAGCCATCTAGTTGGCTTCTTATCTACTCGTACAGTGTATCCAGGAATATCTCGGCTGCTTTTCCAACGACATAAGGTCCGACGCTTGTTTGACCCATCCCTGGTTATAAGCGTTTTTCAACCATATGCAGAAAAGGGAGGAACATACCGTATAAAGCGACCATTTGACCTTCATCACCTTTCTTATCAGCCGCACTGGCCTTGACCTCTTCCAATACCTGCGCAAGATCATCTAGTAATTTATCAACAGACATTGCTGTCAGTCGCTACTGAATCAGCCATGACATCACAAGTGTAAGGGGAGACGTACAGTGAAAGCCATATGTAGCGCAGCTGGGTTTTGAAGGGCATTCAGGTGCCATCCCCGCTTGCTCATCCTATCTCCGATAATGTAAATATTGAGTTTCTTTGAACCGAAAGCCACAACCGATACTTTTGGGTCTCCAAGAATATATAAATCCTCCGAAAATCGATAATTGACCTGTTCGGCGAAGAGGCGAGCAGCAGACACGATCGTCCAGCATGCATCTTTATAACCCCTACTTGTCAGCTGCATCAGAGATGTTTGGAGATGACTTACTCTGCTCCAACGTAATTCATGACTGCCCATGCTCCTGCCAAGATGGATCCGGGTCTTGAACCGGCCATTGATGGCGAGGCGTATACACCACCCGTCCAATCTGTGATTACGTAGTATTGGAATCGACGGAGTTCAGGCGATTTGTACATGATCACCGAGGATCCTGGGAAGTCAGTTTCATATGTAACTGGATGTTGTGGTATGCTACGAACCTTTCGGGCAAAACGCGTACTTGTGCTACAGGTGAGTGATCAGTCGTAAAATATTAGAGGTGAAGACTCACAATATCACAACTGATAGCGGTAACACCCTCAACCGCAAAATCGAAAGGCTCGACATCACCCTGGAATCCAGCCCGATTGAGGAAAGGCATAATGAAAGATCCAAGACAGCAATCGACGTGTAAACCGATGTTTGCCTTCTTTGCCAATTTACCAAGAGCTGGGATAGGATCCTGCTCATCAGACTCGGATCGTTCGATATACGAACGAAAACTCACGACTGCTCCATCTGGGAAATTTGGCGCTGAACCAACGATCATGATTGTGTTGATGTTCCTGCCATTCAGCAATTACCTAATCGAAAGCGGAAGGACATACACTGCTCGAGCCATACGTCTGACATCAGCTTGTCGGGTGGCGTGGTTGACGGGTATAACGTGGAGTTTGATCTTGAAATACTCGCACGCTTTCCAGAAAGCAGCGTGAGCAGATTCTGGAATGACCCTAGGAATGTTAGTGGTCCGCTGCAAGGATGGAGTTGGTAGGACTCACATCTCAGGTTCTGTGATTCCCTTTGTCTTCCTTGCCCAATCTCGGTGAGTCTTGACAGACATCAAGATCGATTCGGTCCCGCCAGACGTCGCTATTTGTCAGAGCAGCTACTATGGGACGAGAATTTGCTTACTGGTCCCGGCTCCATTTGGCCCGTTGAAGAGGTTTAGACATATGCTAACAATCTCGGCTTCCATCTTTCTGATTCCTGGGAAAACATCTGGGTGGAGTGGATTCGATACCGTGAATTTGGCCATGGCCTCGTTTATGATTTCTGTTAACTCCTTGCCGCCCTACAGGTCAGCTCTATACCCGACTCATACGATCGACTTACATGATACACACATCCGCTGACCCGACCACTGTCCACATCGCCCCTTTCTAGCATCTTGAGATTCTTCCATTCATTTTCTAGCCATTGCCTGTTTCTTCCTTGTTCGGGCAATGTCCGTACCGTAGTCAGGTTGATTCCATCGGGAAAGGTTTTGGGCGCAACCTTGGCAGATAAGTCCTTGCGTAAGTCGGAAAGTTCGGATTCGACTTTACTAGCCACGAAAGGTAAAGCTAGGAATTGACCAACGAAGAACTTTGATCAGCCTACGTAGGCTTCTTCAGCTTCAGCAACTTACATCTTTGATATGAGTGTAGATCTCTACCATAGAGCCAAAAATGCCCCTTGCCCAGATATGTCGCCATGCAGGAGCGAGCCATCGATCGATTACCCAAGCTACCACCAGTACTTTGGCGAGTGTACTGAAAGTGGCGTCTAAATTACGCAGCTCAAATTCGTGTCGTTTCACCTCTACGAGAGCTCTGTCGAGGTGAGCGGCGATGATAGGAGGCGTATGTTCCCTCCATGGTATTCTTGCAATAAGCTGTCTGATATTGGGCGGCGAGTACATCTTGACTTGATTAATATAAATGTTAAATGTACAGTGGATATCTTCAAGTATTTATGCAACGATCTCCACTCGGCTATCTCCAACGGCGACGGCCCGTGCCTGGATACACGTGATCTGTCCGACCAGCACTCTGTCGATCTCTGTAGCCATGACGGACACCTTATACAAGTGATCGATATGCCCGAGTTGCCAGGTGAATACCCCCCTATAAAGGTAGTCATTGAGACTAAATATAGCAGAGGTTGAAAGAGCTCGAAAGCTGATCGAGGAATCTTTGCGGGGCTACAAGATTATCAATGTCGACGCGACAGAGGATAAGATCGTTTATACGGGAGGGACCAACCATGAGGATTTCGTAAGCTGCATTCATCGCTAACTGCTCATTCGGCTGAGTGATAGGCAAAAGAGGTCATGGGCCGTACGATCGAAGGATGTGAGCGAAAAGGGAAAAAGTAGGTTTGCTATCTGAGGTGGGACTGACGTCAGTTTCTGGTTGAAATTATCTGGTGAAGGGAGATTACCAGTCTTACATTTTGGTATGACTGGGATGGTACAGGTAAGTTGAGTGGCTCTGAGGGTCCAACGTGAGCTGAAATTGTAGTTGAGAGGCCAGGAACCAACTTGGTATAGGCGGAGACCCAAGGAGATGGGAGATGAATGGCCTCCTCGCGTGAGTATCTCGCGTCTCTACTGTATGGGGCTGATAAGAAGTTCTATAAGTTGTCTGTCTAATGCTCACCGACGCAATCAAGTGTAAGCGCTCATTAGGTAGTACTCTTGCATGTGAATCACAACCGGGAGCTGTATCCACCGAACCGCGAGCCCTGGCATTCATGGATGGTACGCCCTTTGACAGTCAGCAAGAGCTTACAGTCAGGAAGACGCCTGGGCCGTATAAGGCTTTTGCCAGAACCTGTTTTAGAGCAGAAACCGATCTCTATTCTTGGGTTTGATCCTATCCTCTCTCATCCTACCTTTGAGGAATTCAAGGAATTGATCGGGAAGAAGAAGGGGACTGTTAAAGGTGTTATCATGGATCAAGCGTTCAGTGCCGGCGTTGGGAATGTAAGTCACCACATTGTCTCTTCCAGGTTGATGCTGATGAGTAGTGGGTGGCCGACGAGTAAGGTCCTGACTTCGGTCACGCTAATGACTAGGGTGCTGTACCAAGCACGTATACATCCCTCATGCCCCACCCCCGCCCTATCCGAGCAGAACCTCAAAGACCTACACCACCAACTTCGCGCAGTGCCCCTCAAAGCGGTGGAGGTAAATGCGGACTCGCATCAATTTCCGGAAGACTGGCTATTCCGCTGGAGGTGGAGTAAAGGCAAGAAACAAGCGAAAGGGTCGAAGAAATCCAAGAAAGTTGAGGAAGAAGAAGGAAGTGCGGATGAGCTGAAACCTGCTGGAAAAGACTTCTTGGCTCTGGTAAGTCCGGCTAAAAGGTATGAAGTCGAGGGTGGCTAATGGTAGCCTGATGGAACGCCTGCTACAATCGATTTCGTTGAAGTAGGAGGAAGGACTACCGCTTTGGTGAGGGAATTGCAGAAGATGCCAGAGGGTGTAGAGATCAAGGCAAAGATCACAAAAGGTGGCAAGGGCGCGAAGAAGCGCAAAGCGGACGGATCGGTACGTTCATCTTCGCCGAGATGCGAGCGAGAGCTGATTCGCAGGACGACGATACGCCTAGTTCAGGCGGACAGAGTGATAGTGAGGAGGAAAAGAAGCCGAAGCTCAGTACACCTCGTCAAAAGGCCGCTGCGCGAGTCAAGGTCGAGCAGGAAGAAGTCGAAAGCCCGATCAAGAAGGTGAGTCGATCTGATCATTGATGTATACAGCATCTAACTGACCAAGTTCTCCGCGAACCTCCTCTCAACCTACCTGTCACACTCTTCACCCTCACTCCTCAACGTCGCACGACTACTATACCGCTACCCTCCCATTCGCTTAAACCCTCCAGCCCCGCAAATCGACCGGTACATCATCGGCCAGAGGTTCAGCCAAGAAATCAAAAGGATCACGCAAATCCGGAATCAAGGCGGAACCCCAGTCGGACGCTTCATCGGATTTATCAGACGCTCCATAGTGATGATATGAATATACCGACTCAATTGCTTACTCTCATAGGTAAGCTACTGCCTGACTCTTATTGATCGAGCTATGTCCGCGGCGGCAGCAGACTAGGAGAATAGCAGAATATCGAACCCCCCGACAGCCCAGGGGGAAGCTGTTAAATCTCGTTTAAACTCGGAACATTAATTCGCCGAGTAATACTGGAATCCGGCTGAACTGGATCTCCGCCCACTTTAACTGCTGAATTTTTACCGCGAACGCGACTCGACATTTTCCCATGAGATTGACATAAGATAATGAGCTTCTGATCGCTTTGTAATCGTTCTCCATCATTGCTGATACGTTTCGATCGACCCCCTACGGTTGTTCTGATATAGTATACCCCTCGAAGACCTCGATCTCTGGTAATAAATCATTTCGGAGATGACCGATCCCGACTCCCCTTCGACATCTTATAAAGATTCCCTTGAACTCGTCCCCTCCAGACCATCAAATGATCCCGAACAGGAGCAAGAACTAACATTCGTCAATCCATGTTACGCCGCTCCGACCCCTTTCACAGAACTACAACCTTTCTCAAGTCGCCAAAGTCAGAATAAAATCGAGAACAATCAACCTGAGGGAGGTCAGACGTGGGATACTATTCATGAGGACGATGAGAAGGTTTATCGAGATGGCGAGATCCAGTCAAATGAGGAAGGAAGGGAGAGGGTCATGTCGAAGACAAAGATGTTCTTGACTGCTGCGGGGATGTGCTTGACTTACTTTCTCGGAGTGAGTCTTGCCTTATTAAGACCCCCGTTGTGATGACCATATCTGATTCTGTAGACGGCTTCATCGGCTTCCGTAACGCTCATGATCCCTGATATCGCCCGTAGTCTCCAGGTGTCAGAGTTGTCTGCTCAATGGGTCGTGTCAGCGTATTCGTTGGCTTATGGCTGGCGAGTTCCTTCTCTTTATCATCTCTGTCCTTGCGGATATGTGGCCGAGTTTTGCTGAACGGTAGTGGACTTCTTTTTGCTGGTCGCCTGGCCGACTTATTCGGTAGGAAGTGGTTATACCTAGGAGGTCTAACTACGTTCTGCATCTTCTCAATCATTTCAGCCGTCATCAAGGTAAGTTATGACGACCATACGTGATCGGAAAGCTTACTACCAAAGAACAGGATAGGATTATGCATCCTTCGAGCCGTTTGTGGTCTGGGTCTTGCCGTCGCCTCTCCTGCTGGATTCGGGATTGTGGGCGTCACTTTCCAGTACGAACCTGCTCGTACCATTGCCTTCGCTGCATTCGGTCTAGGAGCTCCATTAGGAGCAGCTTGCGGGACATTGATAGGAGGTGCTATGGCGTCAATCTCGAGGTAAGCACTTCCCACCTCAAGTATAACAGTGCTGATTTAAAAGTCAAGGATGGAAATACTTGTTCTACCTACTTGGTGGTCTCGCAGTTATCCCAATCGTCATTGGTCTCATTGTTATTCCGAAAGACGACCCGTCGTTGCGTAAAGTGGATGAGGATAGACGTATTGATTGGATCGGAGGGTTTATTGTCACCGCTGGATTATGTCTGTTTTGCTTCAGTTTGACAGAAAGTGGGATCGCAGAGAAAGGCTGGGCTACTCCTTGTATGTTTTCCCATCTCTCTCACATGCTCGCTATAGCTCTTGGGTGTTGATATTGTTGGGCTAATATCAGATGTACCGACCTTACTGGTCATCTCGATCCTCCTCCTCGTAGCATTCGGGTTCTGGGAACGACACCTAGAACGCAACACCACCTTCCCGCCAATTGCCAAATTCTCCTTGTTTACTCGGCACAACTACAAAGTAACAATTATCATCATCTCGACATTCTTCATTACAATGTCGGTTTATGGATATGTCTATCTGGCTACAATCTTGTATCAGACACATCTGGGGATGACGGCTTTGCAAAGCGCCGTCAGGATGTTACCTTGTATGATTGCTGGGACTTTTGCTGCTGTACGTGCTCGCTGAGAGTTGATCCGAGGTTGGGAGAGAGCTGATGTGTAGGGAAGTGTAATGTGGCTTGGACCTAGGGTCAAAGCGCCCGTTTTGATCTTGATTGGATGTTCTCTTGGCAGGTGAGCGATAGTGAAATAGTTAAAATGCTGATGGAGTAGCATTGCATGCCTGCTCTTTGCTGTTGAACCAAAAGGGACTAGCTATTGGGCATGTCAATTCATCTCCCTAATGCTCATTCCATGGGGTATCGACTTGTAAGTTCAGCTGCCCTAGTTCGGACTCAAGCTGAACAACAGTATGGTCTGCCTAGGAAATGTCATGATGTCAAACCTAGTCGAGCAGTAAGTACTTCAAATTGACAACAGGACTTGGCTGACAAGAAGGGACGAGCAATCAGTAGGAGGAGCGATATTCCAAACATCAATCCAAATCGGTGCATCGATCGGAACATGTCTCGCGTCACTCGTATCAACGACCCGGGCAGAGACCACAGGGGACTTGGCAAGGGGATTGAAAGATGGGTTCTGGATGCTTACCGCTTTCGCCTGGCTTGGTAAGTCGTGAACATATGGGAGAGGTGGGGTGCTGATGTCAGTTCTGGTTGTCATTGGATTCGGACTGCGGAAAGTCGGACTGGCGAGGGATGTCAGAGGTGTTAATGGGCCTAAAGCTGTTTCTGGACCTCACTGATCTGGTCGACCGTACTTATTGATGTACGCGGATGTGATAGTGATAGAGGTTTATAATCATGTAAGATACCTGTATGGATTCAATGATGGCCAAAGGAGGTGTGTGGAATTGATCGAAGTCCGAGCTCAAAGTGTGTATCCAATGTCCACATTCCTTTCCTTCTCATTCATCATTCATCATTCTCGTTCTGACTTCTCATTCTATATCAAGCCTCATAAGAGTGACATTCAATCTCTCTTTCAGCTCCAATCAAGTCACAGCCACAATGTCGAAAAGAGGTCTCTCGATGGAGGAGAAGAAAGTCAGGCGTAAGCTACTCCTCGCGCTACAGAGAGAAAAGCTGATGTACAAGTCTTGGAGCTATTCCATGAGGAGGTAGGTAGCTTCCTCTCAGTGGGCCTCACCTAATCTCTAGGGGGAATTTTTCACATTCAAGGAACTAGAGAAGATAGCTCCTAGTACGTCTCATCTCCCTACCCTCCCCCCGTCTCCTTCTTCCTCATCCATACCGTTCTTTTCTGCTTCTCCGACAGCTCTCTTCAACCGTCCCGCGACCAGTGAAAGAGTGATGGCAGCTGACACAAGTAGAACAGAAAGGGATCAGTAAGCTATCGATTTCGAGGAGAAAAAGCTAAATCCCAGCTCAGCAGACCGTCAAGGATGTCCTGACCGAAGTAACGGGAGACAGTCTCGTTCAATTTGACAAGATGTAAGCTTCTCTGCCCCCGCTACGATGATGTCCAAGCTGATAGAATAGCGGTACCGGGAACTGTAAGATCAGCTGCTCCCAGCCCATTGGATGCCCAAGCTGACAATCAGATTATTGGTCATTCCCATCTGCAGCAGGAGCAGTTGTCAGCTTTCGTGGATCCTCGATGGAGAGATGAGCTGATGCTGAGAAACAAGATGCTCTAGATAAAGCCAAAGCTGAATTGGGAAGTATCGATTCGAAACTCTCTGAATCCGCCTTAGCCCTTAAAGAAGCTAAAAAGGGAAGGGAAGACACAGTGAGCTTTATCCTACGGTCTCCATGAGGGTAAGCTGACTGACAGGACGAACGAGAGAAATTACTCCAAACTCTGGCAGAGATTAATGAGACTGCTTTAGGGCTCAAATCGGAATTGGCGGCTTTTGGTGCTGCTGATCCTGTGAAGTATGAGAGGAAGAAGGAGGCGGTTACGGTGGCGAAGGAGGCGGCGCAGAGGTGGACTGGTAAGCTGGTTGGGCTTGAGGTTGAGCCCCAAGCTGATTTAATAGACAACACTATCACCCTGATGCAATACATCAAGAGCACTATGCCGGTCGAAGACGAACAATTGAGGACGATGTTGGGAATTGGTAAATTACGTGTTAGGTGTTGAACCGGGCTGACAAGTAGATGAGACCTGGAATGATTTACCA
>Ga0265780_10002590_pt1 | contig 24377 bp, 26 predicted proteins | sample P1T30metagenome_FD_192432 | JGI IMG/M metagenome (GOLD analysis project Ga0265780, IMG submission 192432) | Plant litter microbial communities from East Loma Ridge, Irvine, California - P1 T30 | ecosystem: Environmental > Terrestrial > Plant litter > Unclassified | place: USA: California... | reverse complement strand
AGCAGTCTCTTTCAGAAAGGTGGCAGGCTTTTCCGTAAGCATCTCCAACCACTTGGATTTCGATGTGACGAGGCTCTTCAATCAATTTTTCCATGTACATTCCGTCGTTTCCGAAAGATGCAGCGGCTTCTTGACGAGCGCTTTCCCAAGCTTTTTGAAGTTCTTCTTCTTTCCAAACTGCTCTCATTCCTTTTCCACCACCACCAGCTGTTGCTTTAAGCATTACTGGATAGCCAAATTCTTTAGCTAATTGTTTGGTTTGCTCAAAAGATTCTAATAAACCTTCTGAACCTGGAATTGTTGGAACTCCTGCCGCTTTCATTGTCGCTTTTGCAGAAGCTTTGTCTCCCATTCTGTCAATCATTTCTGGTGAAGCTCCGATGAACTTGATACCGTGTTCTTGACAGATTTTTGAAAATTTAGCATTTTCAGATAGGAAACCATATCCTGGATGGATTGCGTCTGCATTTGTAATTTCTGCAGCGGCAATAATATTTGACATTTTCAAGTAAGACAAGTTACTTGGCGGCGGGCCGATGCAAACCGCTTCATCCGCAAAGCGAACGTGCAAGCTTTCAGCGTCTGCAGTTGAATAAACAGCTACAGTTTTGATACCCATTTCTCTACAGGTTCTGATCACGCGAAGTGCGATTTCTCCTCTGTTTGCGATTAATATTTTTTTAAACATCTTGTATTAATTAGATAATTAGACAATTCGATAATTTGATAATTCGATTTTTAGATACTTCGATAGCTCTAAAAATCTAACAATCTAACAATCTAAATTAAGATGGATCAACTAAGAATAAAGGTTGGTCGAATTCAACTGGAGAAGAATCGTCAACTAAAACTTTTACGATTTTACCTGAAATTTCAGATTCAATTTCGTTGAAAAGTTTCATTGCTTCGATAACACAAACTACGTCTCCTTTTGAGATTGAAGTTCCAACTTCTACGAATGGCGCTTTATCTGGAGATGGTTTTCTGTACAATGTTCCGATAATTGGTGACTTAATTGTAATGTATTTTGCATTATCGTCAGCAGCTGGAGCTTCTGTTGCAACTGGCGCAGACGGAGCTGTTGGCTGAGGCGCTGCTGCTTGTGGCAAAGCTTGGCTCATTGGCGCTTGCTGAATGTAAGTTGTAGTTTCAGATGAACCTCCATCAGTAGTTTTGATAGTGATCTTGATATCGTCCATCTCCAATTTTACTTCGGTAGCTCCTGATTTTGCTACAAATTTGATTAAGTTTTGAATTTCTCTAATATCCATGATATTCGAATTTAGGTTTTAGTTTTATTGTTTGTCATAAGCCCATTTCATATAAATAGATCCCCATGTGAATCCACCTCCGAATGCGGCAAAAATTAAATTATCTCCTTTTTTGAATTTACCTTCAAAGTCATTTAATAATAATGGCAATGTAGCCGAAGTTGTATTTCCATATTTTTGGATATTTACTAAGACTTTCGACTCGTCCAATCCCATTCTGTTGGCCGTTGCATCAATAATTCTTTTGTTTGCTTGGTGCGCTATTAACCAATTTACGTCTTCTTTTGTCAAGTTGTTGCGCTGCATTATTTTTTCGCTGACGTCTGCCATTCCTGACACGGCATATTTGAAAACTGTTTTTCCGTCTTGAAAAACATAATGCTGTTTGTTATCAACTGTTTCGTGAGAAGCCGGAAGCAATGAACCGCCTGCATCAATCTTTAAGAATTCTCTCCCGATTCCATCACTTCGAAGGATTTCGTTTTGAAAACCTAAGCCTTCGTGATTTGGTTCAAATAAAACGGCGCCTGCTCCATCTCCAAAGATGATGCAAGTAGCTCTATCTGTGTAATCAATAATTGAAGACATTTTATCTGCTCCAATCAATAAAATCTTTTTGTATCTGCCTGATTCAATGTAAGCTGAGGCTGTTGACATTCCATATAAAAAGCTGGAACAAGCGGCTTGTAAATCATAGGCGAAAGCGTTGACAGCACCAATTTGTGTAGCCACGTAAACTGCTGTAGCTGCCACTGGTAAGTCTGGGGTTGTGGTACCCAGCAAAACTAAGTCGATTTCTGCTGGATTAATGTTGTGCTTTGCAATTAAATCTTCTGCAGCTTTGATTGCAAGATAAGATGTTCCTTTTGAATCATCTTTCAGCATGCGTCTTTCTTTGATTCCAGTTCGTGAAGTGATCCACTCATCATTGGTATCAACCAAGGTTTCTAATACTTGGTTTGAAAGCACAAAATCTGGCACGTAAGCTCCAACAGCGGTAATTGCGGCTGTGATTGTATTCATAAGTTTTTAATAATTTTCTTTCCAAATTATGAGCTTGAAAAGAGGTGGAAATTACAAAAAATTTCTAAAACATGCATTTTTGCAAGGCGTTATTTGTCAATAAATTACAAATAACAAAAAAACTCCCACAACGTGAGAGTTAAGTTTTTTGTCTACAAAATTGTATTAAGCAACAGCTTCTTGCTTGTCGATTACAACTTGACCTCTGTAGTACATTTTACCTTCATGCCAGTAAGCTCTGTGATACAAGTGTGCTTCACCAGTTATTGGACATGTAGCAATTTGAGCAACAGTCGCTTTATAATGTGTTCTTCTCTTATCTCTTCTTGTTTTCGAGATTTTTCTCTTTGGATGTGCCATTTTACTATATTATTTATCCGTTAATAGTTTTTTTAATTGATCCCAGCGTGGATCTGTCGTTTCTTCTTCTTTTGCATCAGTCTTTTGTTCTTTGGCGTTTACTTTTAACTCATTTAGCTTATCAAGAGCTTCACTTTTTAAAGTTCCATCTTTTATGCCTGGATGAATCTTTTTTAGAGGAATCGAAAGCGCTATCATTTCATAAATGTATTGCTTAACGTCAACCTGATGTTCCCCAAAGGTCAAAATGAGTAATTCCTCATTATCATCATTAAAAGCTTCTCCAAATTGAACAATCAGTTTAATTTTTCCTTTTACAGGAAGATCAAACATCTCACTTGTCAAGTCACACGGAACGTGAATCGTACCTTTGTGCTTAAAGTGAAGCTCAAGCATGGTGCTTTTTTTCTCTAAAACTACGTTGACTTTGATATCACAAGCTTCAAACTCGTCATAATCATAGTCCTCAAAGAACTTTTTATTTATTTGATATTCAAACTGATGTTTTCCTAACTTTAATCCTACGAAAGGAATTAAAAACTCATTGGTTACTTTCATCTTCACAACAATTTGCCCTGAACTTCGGGAGTGCAAAGATATAAAATAATTGCAATTCCAAAAGCGTTATAAACATTTTTTTGTTTATAACTGTTTTTCTTTAATTTTCAATGGATTTTGGCTAATAATCTGATACTCATTTCGCGAGTGATAAATGTCTATTGCCAGATAAACGGCTTCTTTAAATGAGTTGTGATCCGCTATGCCTTTTCCTGCAATATCATACGCCGTTCCGTGATCTGGAGACGTTCTGATTTTATTTAATCCTGCTGTGTAATTCACGCCATTGCCAAAAGAAAGCGTCTTAAACGGAATCAATCCTTGATCATGATATGTAGCAATAACCGCATCGTATTTCTCATATTGATTGCTTCCAAAGAAACCATCTGCTGGATACGGCCCAAAAACCAAAGTCCCGCTTTCAAACATTTTTTTAATGACCGGTTGTATTATTTCAAGATCTTCCTTCCCAATTACGCCTCCATCACCAGCATGCGGATTTAATCCTAAAACTGCAATTCTCGGTTTGTTGATGCTAAAATCTTGAATCAAAGATTTTTTTATAGTTTCAATTTTCTTCCTAATTAAAGCTTCTGTCAAGTGCGACGAAACTTCATTAACCGGAATATGATCCGTAATCAATCCTACTCGCAAATTATCCTGAACCATAAACATCAACGCATCACCTTCAAGTTCTTGATCCAAATAATTAGTGTGACCCGGAAATTTAAAATCTTCCGCCTGAATGTTATACTTATTAATAGGTGCCGTCACTAAAACATCGACCAAACCTTCTTTTAAAGCTTTAGTCGCAGCAACAAATGACTTGATGGCATATTTGCCTACGTTTTCATCATTTACTCCATATTCAATGTTTACGCTTTCTTTCCAAACATTCAAGACATTTATTTTTCCTGTAATGATTTGGTCCAAGCTGTCAATTCCGTGCAATTGCATTCCGGCATCAAGGCTTTTTTTGGCAAAAGAAAGAATTTTTACGTTGGCAAAAATCACCGGAGTACAAAGCTCAAGCATTCGCGAATCTTCGAAAGTCTTTAAAACGACCTCGCTTCCAATACCGTTTAAATCTCCGATTGAAATTCCAACAATTATATTTTCTGCTTTTTTCATAACGCTTGCTCCTTATTATTCCTTAATTTTGAAGTGCAAATTTAGTAAAATAAAACCACAATGTTTACAGGAATAATTGAAACCCTCGGGACGATAAAAGATATACGAAAAGATCAAGGAAATTTACATATTACTGTAACTTCTTCCGTTACAAATGAATTGAAAATTGACCAAAGCGTTTCTCATAACGGCGTTTGCTTGACGGTTGTTGCCATTTCTGGTGACGATTTTACAGTAACAGCAATTAAAGAATCGATTGACAAGACGAATATTGGTGATTGGAAAACGGGTGATGCAGTGAATTTAGAAAGAGCGATGAAACTTGGCGACCGTTTGGACGGGCACATTGTTCAAGGCCACGTTGACCAAACCGGAATCTGCAAAAGCGTGGAAGAAAATAGCGGCAGCTGGTATTACACTTTTGAATATGACGAAAGCTTGAATAATATTACCATTGAAAAAGGTTCGATTACTGTGAACGGAGTGAGTTTGACGGTTGTCAATTCAAAGAAAAACGAATTTAGCGTGGCGATAATCCCTTATACGTACGAACACACGAACTTCAAAGATTTTAAAGTTGGGACAAAAATCAACTTAGAATTTGACGTTATTGGAAAATACGTGACTCGATTGAATCAATTGCGATAATTAAAATATCATAAAAGCAAAAAACTCCGATTAAATCGGAGTTTTTTTATGTTTTAAAAGTGGTTTCAATTTGTAAAATGAAAAGATCAGGCCAACCAATAAAAGTACCCAAACTTCGTTTCCGATAGGTAAGCCAGGCGGCGGCGGCGTACCCCCACCAGTATATGGCTGAGGCTCTGGCGGAGCAGCGATTAATGCTTGTGTCGAAATAATAAACGCAAATATCGTTCTTTTCATTGTTTTTGGGACAATCTTAATATCTGGTAAAAGTAAATAAAAATTCGATTTTACAAAATAAATTGCTATTAATTTAAAATTAATCATTTAAAAGTCAGATACGAAAAAAACTGAAATTCAGTTTTATCTACTTAAGTTCCTTTTCTACATCAGATGCTAAAAACTCATAAAAAATCCCTGCAATCACCGCACCCGCTATTGGCGCCAACCAAAACAACCATAACTGTTCAATTGCCCATCCACCAACAAAAATTGCTTGACTGGTGCTTCTCGCAGGATTTACAGATGTATTTGAAACAGGAATGCTAATTAAATGTATTAATGTTAGACCTAACCCGATGGCGATCCCAGCAAAACCTTTTGGAGCGCTCTCATGTGTTGCTCCCAAGATGATTAGTAAAAATATGAATGTCATGACAAATTCTGTTGTTAGCACAGAAAAAACGTCGTACTGATTTGGCGAATGTGATCCATATCCGTTTGCTGCAAATCCGCCGAGTGTAAAATCTGGCTGTCCAGATGCAATTAAGTATAATATTGACGCTGCCACGATGCCACCAAGGACTTGTGCAACAATATATGGCAACACTTCATTTCGGTTAAATTTTCCAGCAACCCATAGTCCGATAGAAACAGCGGGATTTAAATGGCATCCAGAAATGTGACCAATAGTATAAACCATTGTTAAAACGGTAAGTCCAAACGCAATCGAAACACCCACATAGCCAATGCCCGTGTTTAATTCAGGAATTGACGCTGCAAGTACTGCGCTACCACATCCTCCTAATACAAGCCAAAGCGTTCCAACAAATTCGGCGATTAATTTTCTAGTCATTATAAATTACTTTTTTGGTTTTTAATTGTATTTCCTCTAAACAAAACTTAATTTGATCCCCAATGTCCATTTTCGTCCCGCTCATGTCAATTATTTTTATGCCACATGACTGTTCAATTTCTAATCTTCTTACAAAAAATCCTTTTTCATAGCATCCCACTATTTTGGGAATGTTTGTTTTGTAAACTTTTAAAAATTCAACAAATTCTAGCATGTTGTCAATAATGAAAATTGCTGCAGCGCATTCGTCCAAGTCTTCTTTTATGTTGTATTCTGAAAAAAGCTGAAATTCACAGTTGGGAATTGTCTTTTTGAAATACTTATAAAAAATTTGGCTGGTGTCAAAAATGAGAATCTTCGTTTTACTAAAACTCATTGCATTTATTTCTTAAATAGCACCACTAATCGTGCTATTATCTCTTGTCGACAAAGAAATACAAGGCATAGAAGATTTTCAAAAAAACAAATACTCACATCTACTCATTTATTAAAAAAATTTATAAACGCTTTAAAATAAAACACTTACATTTTGTTAATTAATAACTTGAGATGAAATAGATTTGATTTTAGTAATTTATGAGTAGTGTAATCATCCTGTTTTTTTGAATAATCAAAAAAAGTAGCATCGAAAAACTTAAACACTTGGATTTAGACATAAAAAAACTCCTCAATCGAGAAGTTTTTAGTCAGTTTTCATTCTTATAAGTTCATCATCCAAATATTTATATCTTCTTCTGATGGAATATTTAATTTTTTTCGGATGCGATATTTTTTAGCTTCTACAGCCCGCACCGTTGAATTTGTGTATTGCGCAATCTGTTTTGTGGTAAGATCTAGTTTTAGCAAAGCACAAATATTTTGTTCTCCTGCGATTAATCCTGGACTAATTTCGTTTAATTTTTTAAAAAAAACTGGATATGTGTCTTTAAACAAACCTAAAAACGACGGGTCGTTTTCACTTGCCAAAAAAGCCAGTCGTCGCAAATGGTGTTCATCTACTTGAACGTTTAATATGACAATTTCTTCAGGCTTGGGCTTAATTTCTTTCTTCTTTACTATTTTTGATAGAACAAAATAGGCTAGCAAACACACCATGATTGAAAGAAAAAGAACAAAGAAGGTCGATCGATTTGCAATTTTTGGATTTGCAATTATTCTTTCTTTTTCTAAAATTTGCTTATCGCTGTATTCCAGATCACCCGATTTTTCTAGACTATCGCTGATAACAATATATTTATTTAGATATTCTCCTGAATTTATGCCATCGTCAATCTTTTTATAAGTCTTCGAAATTCCTAAATAAAGCGATTTTAAAACATGAGGATTTTCAATTTCTTGAGCGACAGAAATACCTTTTTTAAAGTGTGAGAGTGACGCATCATAATTTTTTTTCAAATAATACAAACTTCCCAAATCATTTGCCGTCGTCGCGATAACGATCTTGTGATCAACGGCGTTTGCAAGTTGCTGTGCGCGATCTAGATAAAACTGGGCCGAGTCAAGCTGTCTGGACCTTAAAAACCCAGAACCTACATTTGAGCAGGCTAGCGAAAGCATTTTATTTTTTAGTAAATTATTTAAAGCCATTCTCTCGAACTCGCGATAGCCTTTGCCATAAAAATAAGTTACTGAGTCTAAATTTCCACCATTCTCATCAATTGAAAAAGCGATATCATTATAAATTACGCCGAGTCGCGACATTTTAGTTTGAGCGTCATTAAGTTTCATGGCGCTAATTAACGCTTTGTCAAGTTCTCTGCGTCCCTGTAGATTTTTTTGTAATCGAATTAGGGAAATTCCTTTTAGGCGTAAGGCATCTGAATGAGACTTATCATCTTTCAAGAAGAACGAAATATTCTCTGCTTCTGAAGCATTCTTTAAGGCATCTTCAAATTTATTCAGTTCATATTGCTCTCTGCTTACAAGCAATAAACTATAAAGCATACCATATTTATAATCGATTTTTTTTGAATCATCGTATGCCTTTAAACTAAGAGTAACACCATAAGAGTAATCTTTTTTATCAAGTTTTTCGACAATTGTAAGCATGCTGTCGATTTCAGTAGCGCTGAAGTTTTGAGAAAAACTTTTAAAACTTAAAAATAAGAGGCAATACAGGCTTAAAACACATTTCATAAATGCAAAGTTCAATAATCTTATTTAAGAACAGGTTAAGTCATTAGATTGGGAAGGCAAAATAATAAAATTTATAAACGCGATCGACAAAAATTTGTTATTTAAAAGCAATACAAATTAAATTTGTTAAATTTTTAAACATAATGTTCAGATAAACTTTGCCTGTATAAATATGGACTCGTTTCGCAGTTCTATGTTGAAATATTCGCAAGTGCATCAGATTTGAAGCTTGCTTTATTTAAGTACACGAAATGAGTTTGTTGATAAAACTTAGATCGTTTTATATTTTAAGCGATACCAAACATAGACGAGCGATAAAAAGGTAACGCCTGAAACAGCATACATAAGCATTGGGATTTTAGCCAATTCATCTTGATAAATCCAACCAGAAATCAAGGCTCCTAACCCAATTCCAGCTTCAAGAGCAATGTACATTGTGGCCATTGCTTTCCCCCTGTGTTCAGGGAAACTCATATCAACCGTCCATGCGTTTAAAGCTGGAGAAATAATTCCTGTTGCTATTCCATAGATTGCTGAGCCAAGAAGCAAACCTGCGGATGATGTTGAAAACGCCATAATTACAAGTGATGCAATTAAAAAGATCAACCCAAATTTAATGGGTCTCAACCTTCCATATTTGTCAGAAGCTTTTCCAGCAACAAACCGAATTAAAAGAGATGTAAGCGTAAAAACCATGAAAAATAATCCTTTATTGGCAATGCCAAGGTGGTCACTCCAATCTGGTATTAAGGTTAAAATCACGCCATAAGAAACGTACGACAAAAATGTTACCACTGCCGCCGGAAGCACCTCAACCGCAATAATATCTTTTCTGGAGATTTTTAAACTATGAAGACTAAAACGCTGTTTGTATTTCAAAGTTTCCTTCATATTAAAAAGTATTATGATTGAAAGCAAGGCAAAAACAGACGACGCATAAAAAAGCATATTGATCGAGGAATAAATTTTGATTGTACTTCCAATTGCAGGACCGATGGCCATTCCGGTACTGAAACAAAGTCCGTGAATTCCTAAAGCTTCGCCCCACCTTTCTCTTGGAACAACATCTGCAACATATGCCGCTGTTGCTGTCGGCTTGAAACCTGTGGAAAATCCGTGGATTAATCGCAAGAATAAAAATCCGGAAACGGTGGTTAAAATTGGATACAATAAGCCACAGACAAAACAGACGATAGAACCAACGGCCATTACCGGAACGCGTCCTAAAGTATCAGTTAATCTTCCGCTGAAAGGTCTCGATATTCCAGCCGTTAATGTAAACAATGCGATAATTAAACCCTTGTATTCTGCTCCTCCCAAGCCACTCAAATAGTTTGGCAACTCTGGAATTAGCATATTGAAACTGGCCGAAAACAGCAGGGAACTTAAGCAAACCAGTCCGAAATGTGTATTGTAAATAGGATGAACTGCGGCAGAATTCATGTTCGTAATTTAAGCGGGCAAAGATACTAAACACAACACGCAATTTTGAAATGAATATGCCAAAAAAAACTGCAGATTCGTAGTTTAATTTCGGTCTATTTAATTTCGGCCGCTAGACTTTTGTGCAAAAATGCCTTTTGATTTAAAGCTGTTTGAATATGCAACCAATCTTTAGTTTGTCCCAGTAAAATTATTTTTTCATCAGCGAGCAACTCACCTACTTTTACACCGTTGGTTTCAGGCTGTTTCCTTAGATTAGCTTTGCTTCCCTTGAGTTTTAAGCGATGATTTTTGAAATTATTTGAATACGATTTTGATGAAATTTCAGCTGTTTCGTATACAAACGGCAAAGGATCGACCGCGCCCTGATAGCCCTTATAAATCCCAAAATGGAGATGCGGCGGCGTAAATTTTGCGTTTCCTGTGTTTCCTACAAACCCTAGCGTATCGCCAGCTTTCACTTTTGCACCAGAGTCAATGGCAATACTATCTAAATGTGCATAATAAATCGAATTATCAAACAGACCAGTTCGCTGCCAAACTTGTTTACCGCCAAGGCCCATATTTCCGGTTCTGCTAATGGTTCCGTCATAAACCGCAACCACTGGCGTTCCTTTTTTTGCAAAAATATCAATCCCTTCATGTGATCGTTTTCCGCCATCGCGTACATTTCCCCAAAAGCTCTGAATTGCAGCATTTCCTTTTCCGGAAACGGGAAATTTATACATTGGTTTTTTATTTAAAGCGATGAAGAAATTAGAATCAGCACCAACTTCGGGCTGAATTAGTATTTTGTACAATCCAGAATTTTTGGGAACAAATTGAATATCGGAAGTATCGGTTTTAGTAGCTTCCACAAACTTTTTTGAACTTTCACTCCACTCAAATACGTCAATGAAAATTTTTTGTTTCACCGAATCTCTTTCCACAGCTGCAGTCAGAACTTCGCCTTCGGTCAATACTAAATTGTAGCTGTAAACAACATTTTCTGTCGCAATGAATTTTCCTTTTTCGCCATAAGGCAAGGAAATCGAGAGACTATCTAACTTTGATTGCTCAAAAACGGCGGTCCAAGCTTCAAACACGGCAGGTTGTGTCATAAAATCTCTTTCATAAATTTTTCTGGCGTCGGGATTGGTTATGGAGTCAGTAACTTTGGTAAAATTTGCACAGCCTGAAACCAAGAGTGCCATAAATCCGAACAACAAGGGATAAACAATAGTTCTTCTTTTCATACTTTAATATAAGCAGGAATTATGCCAAAATAGTACTTTAAGAAACATTTAAAACGAGTAACTTACTATAAATTATATTCTTACAAATAAAAAAACCTATAGTTTATCACGCTATAGGTTTCACTACAATATTAACTTAAACTAAAAACTATTCTTATGTATTGTGAAGGAAATTACTTATTTCAAATATAGCAGAATATACTGTGTGAAAATAAAATTTGTAAGAAAATAACATTTTTTCTATTTATTAAAATAAAATACTTAAAACACCAATCAATTGCTACTCAAATCACTCGAAATAATAAATCGTTAATTTTTACTTCTAAATCTCTAAATTGGTTTGTTGTTCGCTGAGAAATTGTTATTTTTAAGTTTCCATCTTTTATGCATCCCTAAAAACTAAAAAATTGCAAGACGATACGATTGATTTCAAAACGATTTTTGAAGCAATGCACAAAAAAAGCGCATTGATTAATGCCTTATCTGATGAGTTTGAAATAATCTCTGTGACAAACGAATATGCAGATGTTTCGGGGTTGTCAAAGGAGGAATTAATTGGCACAGGAATTTTTAAAATCTTTCTGCCAAACCCAAATTTACCAGACTATTCAGGAGAATTAAAACTCCGCGATTCTTTCAGAACTTGCATTCTAGAAAAAAAGATTTCGCACCTGACCGCGCATCGGTACGACGTTGCCGACGAGTCTGGTAATTTTATCGAAAAATATTGGAGCGTAAAAAACAAGCCTTTGTTAAAGGATGGCGAAGTGCAGTACATACTTCACACTGTTGAAGATGTAACAGATATAATTCGATCCCAGCAAAAAACTACAAAAACTAGGCATCATGAGCAGGCGCATAATTTGTTCATGCAGTCGTCTGCCGGAATCCATATTTTTAGAGGTCCAGAACTGATTGTCGATTTAGCAAATAAGCCAACGCTTGAGATGTGGGGGAAAGACAGCTCGGTGATTGGAAAACCGCTATTAGAGATTTTGCCAGAAATTGAAGCACAAGGATTTGTGGAAATAATTCACGATGTGAGGCTTTCTGGAGTTCCATACACCGCTTATGAAACTCCTGTAATGATCTTTAAAGATGGTAAAGAGGAATTTGCGTACTATAATTTTGTAATGCAACCTTATTATGAAGAGGATAAAACTATCCCAACTGGCGTAATGACAATTGCAAATAATGTCACAGAGCAAATACTCAGCAAAAAGCAGTTGCTAGAAAAAGAGAAGAACCTGGAAATTGCCATAAATGCCAAAATTGAAACACAAAATGAATTAGAGAAAACGGCCCAGCAACTCAGAAGCTTTATCGAAAGTGCTCCGTTTCCCATTGGCGTTTATATTGGCAAAGAAATGCGAATTGAATTTGTGAACCAATCAATTTTAGAAGTTTGGGGAAAAGACAATGTCGTTGGGAAATTATATTCTGAAGTTTTGCCAGAATTGGAAAGTCAGGAAATCTATCCGCAACTTGAGAAGGTCTTTCACACAGGGAAAGCTTTTCACGCAAAAAACCAAAAGATTGAACTTGACCACAATGGAGAACTGAAAACATTTTATTTCAATTATAGTTTTACGCCACTTTTTGACGCATTTGGCCAAGTTTATGGCGTTATGAATACCGCAGCTGACGTGACAGAATTAAATGTGGCGCTGCAAAAACTAGAAGAGAGTGAATACAGATACAGAACACTTATAGAAAATTCCTCAGTGGCAGCCGCACTTTACAGAGGAAAAGACATAACATTGCAATATGCCAATGATTTAATGCTTAAATACTGGGGTCGCGACACCTCAGTCATTGGCAAAACTTTCGTTGAAGCACTTCCGGAACTACGAGATCAGGAATTTCCAAAACTATTGAAAAAAGTATACGAAACCGGACTTGAATATAAAGGAGTCGAGGAAAAAGCGACGCTCCTTGTGGATGGGGAACTTCAGGATTTTTATTTCAATTTTGCTTATAAACCATTAAGAAATAACTCTGGAAAAGTATATGGAATCCACCACATGGCGGTTGACGTAACCAGTGAAGTATTAGTCAAAAAAGAACTCGAAAAAAGCGAAAATAATTTTCGGTCAATGATTCTTCAAGCACCAGTTGCGATCTGTATTTTTCAGGGCGAAAATTATGTTTTTGAAATCGTCAATTCAATGATGGAGGAAATGCTGGGCAGAAAAGCCTCACTGATTTTAGGCAAACCTTTTTTTGAGGCAATGCCTGAGATGACCAACGATGGATTGAAACCAATTTTAGACAATATAATGAGGCATGGCCATTCTTATAAATCAGAAGACCAAGAGTTTCATTTGCCCGATGGCAATGGGATGAAAACAATTTATGCCAGCTACATTTATGAACCAATAAAAGATAGTAATGGTGCGGTACAGAGCATTATCGTGGTGGCAAGCGATGTAACACAGCAAGTTTATGCAAGAAGAAGAATCGAAGAAATTGTTTCTGAGCGAACAAAGGCATTGGCAGAAGCCAATAAAAGTTTAAAGGAATCGAACGCTGAGTTGGAGCAATTTGCTTATATCGCTTCACACGACTTGCAGGAACCGCTACGAAAAATTTCGATATTTGGCAAAATGCTCGAGGAAAGCCTTGAAAATGTTAATGATCGCTCATTAAACTACATGAATAAAATTAGTCATTCCACGCAACGAATGTCTAATTTAATCAAAGATATTTTAGGCTACTCCCAACTATCAAAGGACAGCGAAGTTTTTAGGAAAGTCGATTTAAATAAATCGTTAAAAAATATAATTTCTGATTTTGAATTGATTATCGAGCAAAAAAATGCTTCGTTGCATTGGACTGAATTACCTGTAATTGAAGCAATTCCTTTACAAATCTCACAACTTTTTGGAAATTTAATTTCAAATTCTTTAAAATACAGTCGAGCTGGAATTTCGCCAGAAATCACGATAACTTCTGAAGATGTAACGCCAGAAGAACTCGAAAAATATAAATTGCCTAACCCAAAACTGAAATACTTAAAAATCATATACGTTGATAACGGAATTGGTTTTAAAGAAGAATATGCCGAACGGATTTTTCATATTTTTCAACGACTGCACGGAAAAACAGACTATGAAGGAACCGGAATTGGCCTAGCGATGTGCAAAAAAATTGTCCAAAATCATTATGGCGCTATCGCTGCTGAGGGTAACGACAACTTTGGAGCAAAGTTTATTGTAATTTTACCGTTAAAACAATTAAAAGCAAAGCCTTAAAAGTTTTCAAAAATCAATTCTTTATTTGCAACTACGCCGGCTAACGTTCCCGTGGATATTGCGACCGCTAACGATCGCATTGCAGCATTGTCGCCACATGCGTAAACACCTGCTACTGATGTTTTTTGAAAAGCATCTGTTTTCAATAGTCCAGTTTCTACAATTTCGCAACCCAGTTCTTTTGGAATTTCACTATTTTGTTGCATCGCCGGACGTGCATAAATTGCTTTAACAGAAACTTTAGAACCGTCAACAAATTCGATATCATCCACATATCCGTGAGAATGATTTACTTGTAGAATCAATTTCTCATGTACCTTTATGTTGTGTTCTTCTAGTTTTGCTGACTGCTCGCTTGTCAAATTGGCTCGCCCGTTAGTAAAAATTGTAAGTTGCTTGGTCCAGTTGCTTATTAATATTGCAAGCTCAAAAGCCATTTCGCCATTAGCTAGAATTCCAGTTTTTTGGTTGCGCACTTCATATCCATGACAATATGGACAATGCAATATTGAAATTCCCCAACATTCTGAAAATCCAGAAATATCTGGAAAAGTATCCTTTAATCCGGTTGCTAAAATGAGCTTCTTTGCCTTAAAGATTTCACCAGAAGTTATACTCACAGAAAATCCATCATTCTCTTGTTTCGCTTTGGAGGCAAATCCATCATAGAAAGAAACAGTATCATATTTAAGAACTTGTTTTTTAGCCAATGCACTAATTTCGGCAGGAGAATTTCCGTCTTGAGTCAAAAGATTATGCGAATGTGGCGTTTGTTTATTGCACGGTTTTCCAGAGTCAATAATTAAAACTTTACGCAAAGCACGCCCTAACGCCATCGCTGCAGATAGGCCTGAGTAGCTTCCGCCGATTATTATAACATCAAAAATAGTCTTGTCTTTCATTGGTTAAAAAATTTAAATTTTAAAAAAGCAGTATTTAAACGCAACATTGTTGCAAATATAGATGAATTTATTAAATGCAACATAATTGCTTTTAATATTTTTCGTAAATTTGTTTAATGGAAAAGAAAATTGTTCGAGAAAGAAGTTCAGCGGTCAGAAATAAGATTCTTCAGATTTTGGCAGAAAAAAAACAAGCGCTTGCCCACAAAGACTTTCAATTAATTATGACCGATTTTTGTGATCGCGTTACAATTTATAGAGCACTGGACAAGCTCCACGACGAAGGAAAAATCCACAAAATAACTGGCATTGACGGAGTAATTCAATATGCTATTTGCAACAAATGCTTAGACAAACACCGCCACGATCATGTCCATTTTAATTGTGTAAAGTGCCAGACGGTTTCTTGTATTGAAAGTTGCGAACCTACAATTCAGCTTCCAAAGGAATACCAAGTTCAGGAAATTCAATTTCTGGTTAGTGGCATTTGCCCTGATTGCCGATAAGTTTTTTTAAGGGAATGGGAGTCGTAACTTGTCATCTTCTTCAAAAACTATGTTTAAAATAACGTGTTTGCATTTCTTTTGGACAAATTATAAATAGTTAACAAAAATGTCATAACAAAATTATAATAGCTTTTTAAAGACAAATCAAAATCCTAAATTTAGGTTCTCAAACGAACTTAAATATGATTATTTCAAGAAATCTGAATTGGAAACACATTATTTATTATACCAGATTAAAGTTGCTTTATTTTGTGGCACTTTCTGTTTCGGTATATCTTATCCACGAAATATTTGACATCAGAAGTCTTAATCTTCCTTTTAACGCAGTAGCAACGTTGAGTACTGCCTTGGCAATATATTTAGGTTTTAAAAATAATAATGCATACGAACGCTGGTGGGAAGCCCGCAAAATCTGGGGCTTGATCGTTAACTATAGCAGGTCGTGGGCAAGAGAAGTATTGACAATGATCATCCCAAATTCTACTAAAAATGAGGATTTTGATTATTTGAGAAGCCGATTATTGTACCGCCACATCGCGTTTGTAAATGCGCTGCGAGTCTATCTTCGCCAGAAACACGACTATAACGAAACGAATATTAGAGAAATAATAGAGGTAAAAAATGGTTATGGCGAAATCAGAAAATTTTTGAGCCAAAGGGAATATGATGAAGCGATATCTAAGAAAAATCCGCCCAACCATTTGCTGAAACTTCAGGGTGACGATTTGAAAACGGCTTTTGAAAACGGATGGCTTTCTGATTATCGATTTGTGAAACTCAGCGAAACTCTCACTGAATTCAACAATCATCAGGGTATGAGCGAACGAATTAAAAATACTCCGTTACCAAGACCTTATAGTTTTTTCTCGAGAGTTTTTGTGACAATTCATGGAACATTAATTCCGTTTGCCTTTATCGAAGAACTAGGTTGGGTAAACATTCCGCTGTCGATTGTAATCAATTTTGTATTTCTTGCGCTGGATTATATTGGAGAAAGAACCGAAGATCCGTTTGAAAACCGAATGGATGACACGCCGCTGAGTTCAATCAGTCTGACTGTTGAAGAAAATGTGAAGGAAATGTATGGCGACATCGATATGCCGACCAGACCAAAAGTGGAAATGGGTGTCGTGATGTAAGCTTAGAGTCGGGACAGTGTCACGCTGAGCAAACACCAACCCGACTTCTTTTTCCAAATCCTACTTGCAAAGTAATTTGCCTCAAACGGTTTTCCGGCAAGAGTCCCTTTTCTTAATTCATGGGTGTTAACAACGGCCACATTATCAAAGAATGTCACGTCCCGATTTAGAATTTCTAAAGATTCTAATTTTGGCACCTCTCTTTTCGACTGAAGATCACTCAGGCAATTATAGGTTGTTCCTAATTCATCGGTATAAGTAAAATCTTGATGGATTATTTTTTCGATTTTTCTAAAATCATTTTTGACAACTGCTTCTTGTAATAAAATTTCCAGCTGATCTAAAAGTTGTTTCTCGTCGCGCATCCTCTTTCCTCGATTGGTATTCAATAACAAGGTATCAATTTTTTAAATTATATTCGATTTATGCTTTTTATTTTATGGATTTTTTAAGTATGCTGCTTTATTTCGGGCAGTTTATATAAGAAATATCAGCTAACCTAATCCAGATTTTACCTTTTTGTAAGCATGCTACGGCTGCAGATTTCTACGATTTAATTGATACTTATAACAAAACCAGAGTTAAGCTTCGAAGCTTTTTTGAAGCTTGACTTTAAGAGTTCGAATTTTGCTTTTAAGAAATCCATTTCATAGTTTGTTGCATTGTATATGGATTGGACTTCCATTTTTTCTCCATTGTAAAATTGTAACAAATCCTCCTTTGTAATTTTTTGAAGTTTGTGGTTTATCAGTTTTACATTTTCTGTTAACAAAAAACTGTAGCCATTGTAATTACTGTCATTCAGAGGTTCGCCGTAGACTCCGGACAAAATTTTGCGTTCAGTTTTGTCTGCTTCAATTAATAAAAATCTGATTACATCCCAAGTCTTGTCTAAAGAAAATACTGTGTCATCTTCTTTGTGCTCTTTCCCATAAACCGATGCGTAATTTTGTTCCAAATATTCTGCGCAAGATTGCTCTGATTGATTTTTAAGCTCGATTATATTTTCGTCTAACAAGCGATATAATTCTAATATCATTCCCATAAGCTCTTTTTTTTATGTCAAGTTTGCGGTCGATTGCAATGATTTAACGGTCACTTGTTCTAGCAAATATGTTTTTTTCTACTAAATTTTCAATCAAAAATACGTCAATTTTTCTGCTGACTTTATATTGTGAATTTAATCCTCAAAATCTAACCTTTAAAAACAGTTTTTTTTGTTGAATTTTATTTTTGTCTTTTTAATTAACAAAGCAATTCCACAGCGTTAGGTAAACAACTTATCCAATCAGGACTTATATTTGGATCATCTTTTGCCAAATTTAAACTTTGCTGAAGAAAAGACAAAAATTGTGAATCGTTAGTTTCTATGATAGTAAACATTTCAAAAAATATTCGTCGATAAAACAAAAAAGCCTTTACATTTCTGTAAAGGCTTGATTTTTAGAGTGGTCCCACCTGTACCAAATGATTCTTTATTTCATTTGAGCTTATTTTACTCAAATCACTTGTAAATACAGTACTTAACGAAATATTTTGGTAAAATGAAATAAAGCAAAATTAAACCAAACAAAAAAAATTCGTCCCCTCATTCGTCCCCTATATAAAATTATATATATTTACGGCTGTAAAATTCTAAGTTATGGCGAAGGCAAAATTCATCTTAAAAGAACCTAATTCTAAAAGTGAAACTTTGATTTATTTGATTTACAATTATCAATACACTCGATTTAAATATTCGACTGGAGAAACTATAAATCCAAAGAATTGGAATCCAAAAAGCCAACGGGCAAAAGAAACGAGACAGTTTCCAGAATATCCCGAATTCAATACTCGATTAGATAAAATTGAAAACGCAATTAATAATACATTTCGAAAATTATTAAATGACGGAATCCAACCTATTAATCAAATTCTAAAATCAGAATTAGAAAACGAACTTAGTGACAATATCGTTAAGCCTAAAAGACTTTCCCTTTTCGGATTTATTGAAAGTTATATCAAAGAATCTCAAACTAACAAAAAAGAGGGAACTATTAAAGTTTATAATACTGCCTTTAAATATCTGAAAGAATATGCATCGAAGTACAAACCTATCAACTTTGAAAATATCACTTTAGAATTTTATAATAATTATACCGCATTTCTTTCTCTCGAACATTATTTATCAGCTAATACGGTTGGAAAACATATCAAGACGATAAAAAGCTTTATGAACGAAGCTACAGAAAGAAATATCAATCAAAATTTAGAATTTAGAAAAAAGAAGTTTAAAACAATTCGTGAAGAAGCCGACACGGTTTATTTAAGCATCGCTGAACTAGAAAAAATTGAAAAACTTAATCTATCATCAAGTCCACGTCTCGACAAAGTGAGGGACTTATTTTTGATTGGTTGCTATACTGGTTTACGCTTCTCCGATTTCACGCAAATAAAATCCGAGAATATAAATTTAGAAAAATCAATGCTTTTGATTCGAACTCAAAAAACGAGTGAAAGAGTTGCCATTCCCTTGCACAAAACAGTCAAGAAAATAATGCTGAAATACGATTACAAACTGCCTATTCCGTTTACAAATCAAATAATGAATAATTACATTAAAGAAGTAGCAAGTTTAGCTAACATCAAGGAATTGACGGAAACAACAATTACTCGTGCGGGAATAGTTGAAAAATCAATCCTTCCAAAAAACAAATTGATTTCTACACATACCGCTAGAAGAAGCTTTGCTACAAATATTTATTTGGCAGGAGTTCCAACAATCTCAATAATGAAAATAACTGGTCATAAAACCGAACGCTCATTTATGGCTTACATCAGAATTTCACAAGAAGAAAACGCAGATAAATTATTAACTCATCCCTTTTTCAACTAATGGAAATTACATATCTTAAACAACTAAAAAACGATTTTCAATCTGCAATTGATAATTCAACGAATCAAAAATTTTTAATAGAAAATGAATTGACTGAAATTTTAGACTTTGTAAATACAGTTCCAAGTACAAAATCTTTTCAAAAAAAAGTTTCAACAGATCATTCTAAAAAAACAAACGCTATTTTCAATTTGAAAATATCAAATCTTGGACGAGATTTATTCAATACTGCATTTCATCAAATATTGAATACTGGAAATTTCGAAGTTTCTAGAGATTATTTTGATACTAGTGAAATGTTTAAATATAAAGAAACAGTTGTTGAGCAAGCGTTTGAATTTTCTAAATACTATCAATGGTGACTTCTTTAAAAGACATACCTCAAAAAACGACGTCTAAAAGTTCGCTTTCCCACAAACAAAAACTTCTTGCCTTGCATTATTTAGGATTAAATACGACAAAGTATGAAAACACAAAAATCGCTAAAATATTAGCTGAAGTTCTTGAGTTGAGCGAAGATAATACTAGAATATTTTTATCATACTTGTCGGCTGGTAAAAACGAAGTTAGAACAAAAGCAAATCTCGAAAAAGTAAATCAACTATTTGAAAAACAAGGTCTTTCAGAAATAAGCGAAACAATCATTAACGATATTAAAAAACTCTAAATAAAGTTGTAGTCACTACAGCAATAACTACTCGCACCACCTCTTTACATCTTTGCGTCATTATTAATTAAATAAAGTAAAATAATGACAAATCAAAAATTAACGTTAGGCGAATTATTTCAATTTATTGACGACCTAAACAGCAAAATCGCTTCTCAAAACATCGAGAAACACACAAAACTTTTAACCCGTAAAGAGGTTGCCGAAATTCTTAATGTTTCACTTCCAACATTACATGACTGGACTAAAAACGGTAAAATTACTGGATTTAGAATTGGTTCACGTGTACTTTACAAATCACACGACATTTACAACTCGTTAAGTCAAATTAATATCTCAATTTCGAAAGGAGGTAAAAATGGAAACTAAGAAAAACGACTACTCCGTTATTGTATTTTTTGAAAATGACACAAAGCCAAAAAAATGGAATTATGTTCATAAGCTAAATGGCTTTTCAATGTTTTTAAATAGAGATCATTCCGCTTGGGCATATATGAATATCTACGAGCGAAGAACTGGCAAATATTTAAAGCGTTTTCATAAGGGCAATTTTGTACCGCCATTTATTTAAGCACTCCTTTTTTTTAACCTTTAAAATACTAACCTTTAATTATAACTTTTAATAAATAACTTTTAATGGTTTTAATTAATGTACAACGATTCAGATTATGATAGTCAAAAATACATACGGTACTAGCGTGGCTTTTTCAGTTCGTCAATTTGGTGTAGTTCCAAAAAGTGAATTTACTGGCTCGGCTCTCCAAAGAAAAAAGAAAGCGCCAGTTGAAAAAACTGCCAACGAAAAAAGTAAAAAAACTAAAAACGCTAAAAAGCCAAAATCTAATGAAGTGAAAGAACCGAAATTGCGCTTTCTTTCAAAACGCTCGAAACAGAAAATCAGAAAAAAACTCATTTGCTTTGCTCGATGCTACAAAAAGCTAAGTTTCGTTACGTTGACATTTTTAAATAAAGTAACCGACAAACAAGCAATTGAAATTCATCGAAAGTTTATCGACAACGTAAAAAAGCGAAGTGAAAACTTTCAATATTTATGGGTTGTGGAACGACAAACCAAAAACGACCAGTTTAAAGGAAATGTGCATTTTCATATGATAACCAATAAATATTGGAAAATTGAAAAGTGGTGGAATTATTGGATTGACTTACAAAAGAAAAACGGCATTGTTCCAAGAGATGAGAATTACAAACCTTCTTCTGCCTTTGATGTAAGAGAATTAAACTCAAATAACATACGGGCGATTGGCTCGTATGTTACTAAGTATATCACTAAAAACAATGATACTTTTGATTGTCAAGTTTGGAACTGCTCTCGTCAAATTTCTGAACTTTATACAGACTTTTATACAGATACTGATTTTGTTGATGAGTTTAAAAAACTGGATGCTATATTAAAAGAATTTACAGTTAAAGACCACATTGATAGACCTATTTTAAATGTAAAAATGATTAATTTGAATAGACAGACTTTGCCTTTGTATAAAAGACTTGACGATAAGAATAAGTCTAAATAAATTATGAAGCAAAAACAACTTAAGTAAAAACAAATATTTTCTGAAAAATATATGATATAATTAAAAACATTACATTTGACTATATATATAGTTTTTATGAAAATACTTACCACTACTCCAGACCCAAAAATATCCGCTGAAAATCACCTATTAGAAATATCGGTCGGTGAATATTCTACAATCGCTAAAGATATTTTGTCAAATAATGATTTACAAAGAAAAAGAGTAAAAACTGCTAACAGAAGCTACAGTTTGCTAAAAGAAGACATAAAGGTTGGATGTGTAATTCCATCTTTAGTACTTGCTATTTTCCCGAAAGACAACATTGAGCAAGTGTTTAATAAAGAAAATTTAGTTGAAAAGATTTTAGAGGCTGGAAAAGATTTGTTAATCTTAGACGGCCTTCAAAGGACATACACAATTTTAGATTTACTAGCAGAAATAGACAAAAATGTTGAGCTTTTAAAAAAAGTAAAAGAAATGCCACTTCGCGTTGAAGTTTATACGGGAATTAGTAAAGTTGGTGTTCTATACCGAATGTTGACGCTAAATACTGGTCAAAGTCCGATGTCAACCAGGCATCAAGTGGAAATGATTTATGCCGATTACAAAGAAGGCTTCGGTGAACTGGTCTTTATATCTGAAGCTGAAAACCGTAATCCAATTACAACAAATGAATTTAAATTTAGCGAGATCTTAGATGGATTTATATCCTATCTAACCGGAGATTACCTGCCATTAGATAGAGAGGATCTAGTAAAAATAATAAAAAACTTAGAAGCCTTAACTAAAGACGATACAAAAAACGACTTATTTAAGCAGTTAATAACAGCGTATAACAAACTCAGAATAAAAATCTCAGTAATTTCAAATGGATGGGAATATGAGAATTTAGGAGATATAACTAAGAAAGAATTCGGAAAAAACGCTATTGAAATACTATCAAAAGGCCAAGCCATCGCAGGATTTGGTGCTGCGCTAAACTTTTTAATTGAAAATGGTCACGTTAATGACATAGATGCTATTATTAAAATTATAGATGAAATCAATAATTCTGACATCAGTGATGCGTTAAATCAAATGATTAAGAATCTTGATGACATCCAAATAAACGCAAAAAAAATTGGTAATGAGCAAAGAATGTATTTTTACTATTTCTTTAGAAATCTCTTAAATAAATCAAACGAAGGGTTCAAAAATATTGAATTAGCAATTGATCAAGCTAATATGTTCTACAAAGCTAACATGCTTCGATAATGAGCAGTGAAGCCAAACTTGAAAAACTACTTATTTCTGAATTTCACTTTGACTCAAAAGAATTCGCTTTGAGAACAGAGTCAGATGCAGATATTGTCGTAACAATAAAAAGTGAAATTAGATTAGAGGGGATTGTGAACGGATTACCTAAAACTGTTAACGTTAAACTAGACAGTTCTGAGTACTTAGTTTATCGGTTTGTTAATCCCTACTTAAATGCTCAAAACGATTCATTCAGGTTAAAATATTTAGGCTATACTATTGGATATGCATTCCCAAGTGCTTCAATTGAAGATTTTGATGATGATTTTGATGTTTTTAAGCAAGCATATAAGTATTATTGCGCCAAGCTTATAATTGAAAATCACGATTTTTACCTTGACGAAATTAGCGACGACGGAAATCTAAAATTATCCGACATCCTCGATGAAAACTCAGTATACTTTATAATTTTTAAAAAATCGATAAAGGATGACACATTTAACCTTGAAAATTGCTTGCCCAGTTTAGCGTTAAAGGGATATTATCTATATTCAAATGAAGTTGTCCCGAATATTTTAAATATTTTAGATTCGCATAGCGAAAGTGAAGATTTAAATACTCTTTTAGAATTGCATTACCATTCGCAAAGGGCTGAAGAATCAATTCAAATTCACAAATCTACAAACATTGAAGAAAATTTACTAATTAGACTTTTATACAAAAAACTTTTAATTGAAAATAGCAATCCTATATATAGATTTTTAGTTCTATATCAAGTAATAGAGTTTTTAGTCGAAAAAAATAAAAGGCTGTCTATAAATAATATTTTCGACGAAAAAGATAGCTTAAATAACTATGATTTCTTTGATAAAATTTCAAAGGCAAATAACACGAGAGCAATAATTAACAAACTACTACAACCACTAACATTTGATTCCAAAGCATTAATCACTCAATCTTTACTCCAATTCATATATATCAGTATTGATAGCTATCCAAAGACTACCATCGGGGATTGCTTATATGACATCAGAAATCTCCTCTTTCACGATTATAAAAACGTAATGGAAGTTTATAGTGAGGATTCCGTTTTGGGACTGGTTATCCAATGCGAGATTATAATTCACAATCTTATAAATTTGTCAGAGTTAAATTAGAAGTTAGCTTAATTTATAGGATTATTTCGCCCCCTCATTTGTCCCCTAAAAATAAAAAAGCCTCGCAAACGCAATGTTTACAAGGCTTTATATTCTAAAAATGTGGTCCCACCTGGGCTCGAACCAGGGACCACCTGATTATGAGTCAGGTGCTCTAACCAGCTGAGCTATAGGACCGGTTTAGAGGTTGCAATATTACTACTAATTTTTCTTGACTCCAAATGTTTTT
>Ga0265780_10002589_pt1 | contig 24380 bp, 25 predicted proteins | sample P1T30metagenome_FD_192432 | JGI IMG/M metagenome (GOLD analysis project Ga0265780, IMG submission 192432) | Plant litter microbial communities from East Loma Ridge, Irvine, California - P1 T30 | ecosystem: Environmental > Terrestrial > Plant litter > Unclassified | place: USA: California... | reverse complement strand
CTCTTGTCATTCCTCGCGGGGTTCCACTTCGTGCCCTCCACCAGCTCCAAATCAAACCCAAGCGCTATTACTGCTGCCAAACTCGTGACCTCAATCTGCGCAAAGTGCCGACCGGGACACAAACTCGAGCCGCCGCCGAAACATCGGAACGCTGCTGGATGCACGGTGTTGGCCTTGGAGTCGCTGATGCTGCCGTCGGGATTTGTCTTGCTGCCAAAGGAGTTGTATAGGAAGCGTCGGGGGTTGAATTTGTCAGCGTCGGGTCCCCAAATTGCAGGATCAGAGTTCATTACGCTGCCGACGATCTGGACTACGTTATCCTTTTTGAGGAGATATGTGTCTGCTATGATGGTGTCTTCAAGAACGTAGCGGACCGAGGTCATGGGCGCGCCGATACGCAATGTCTCGCGGAAGACGGAGTTGAGCAATGGGCACGATTCTTTGATCTTGGAGGCTGAGATTGTTCCTGGAGCTTCGAACGCGTTGGCATAGAGCTCTTCGCGAATCTCTGAGAGGAGTTCGGGCTGGCTGTAGATGTGGTTGAGGATCCAGAATGTTGTGACACTGGCGTTGCTGTTGAACCCGAGGCAGAGGCCCATTTCAAGACGGGCATGATCCTCGGGCGAAATACCCTCTCTGATGTGGCACTGGTGCCTCTCCTCGAGGAATGGCTGTGCCTGGCTGTAACGTCCTTTCGCATCGTACTCCATCAAACCTTCAAGGCATGCTTGAAACCCTTTGTAGGCTTTCCGGGCGGTGATCTGAGCAATCGGAGAGACGGCATAGCCAATGTTACCATTGTCCCAGTCCCAGAACTTCTCGATCAGACCCGGATTCATAGCGAATGGATTCTGGGGTCCGAACATGGTGCTCATCGTAGCTGCCACAAGTTCCTTTGTTGCCATCTCAAACAAGCCCAATTCTGCACCGTCTCGGATCTTATTGATGTAGTCGCTGAAATGGTCGAGCTGGAGCTGCGACATATCCCCGACCCTGTTTGGTCCCAGGGGTGGATTTATGATGCCATGAATGTAGGTCGCCATTCGCTTCCTCCCTTCGTCCTTTGCCGTTGGATCCTCTAGGATTTTCGCAGTGCGTGCACTCAATTTGACGAGACGGGGGGTGGATTGTACGATTATTTCATCGAAATCGAGTGTGGAAGATGCGCGTTGCACGGCTGCGGCGAGTGCGGGATCGACAACCATATATGTCTTGCCACTGAGCATAGGGAGCGTGAAGATGGGAAGTTTACATTGCTGGCTTCACGCGACTGTTAGCTTTTTCAAAGACCCAAGGCGAGCTTGCGTACCTGACTCTCTTGTAGTACAGCGGACCTTCTCTGAGCATGCCGATAACATGTCCCAAAAAAGGTACCTTGGGATGGACAATAGGGGGCTCCCTTGGATCCAGCTTCGGCCGTAGCAAGTTCGACAAGAACACTCCAACGGCTATCACGAGACCGAAGAACCCCACGGCCATCACTGAGATGGCCATACTAAGAGATGGTCCGCTCCAAGGCGCAAATCGCGGTGCTGGGGTTCAGAGGGTTTTCACTGTGTGTGGAAGTGTTCGTGTCTACACATCCTATCGAGGAGAATGAGACGTGACTGGGCATGCTAATAAGCACGGCAGACCCATGTTGCGAGATCAGCCTTTAGGGCGAGTCTCGTTGGGGTAGGGGGCCTAGTACGGTCGATACGCTATTCGGGCCGCCGTCCTTGGCCCTCGGTGTCATATTAAGGTTTCTAAGTTGATATCAGCAGCAAACGAGCCTCACCAATTCGCCAAAATGCAGTCGGTTGACGTTCGAAAGATCGTGCCTGATGCTGAACGAAGCGCATCTTTGGAAGTATGAAAGAACTCAGAAAATCCGCGGCCCACGAGTCAGACTCGCATTGCATCTTGCGCGTCCTTCAAGATATCACTGCTGTGAAATCACAGTCGGAGTATGTTGAGTGCTGTCAGGATTGTCAAAAAGCTGCCACTCTTGATTTCATATGATATAAGCCGATGCTGCTGGTGAGCGTGCTGTTACTGAGTGCACAAGAAGGTCAATATCGTGTTAGTCATGACACGTCGCCTTACTATCCTTCTCTGCTCAGAGGAAGGGATCGTTCCGCATACTCGATACCATACACAAGGGGTTGTTGAATGGTGGATAACCTCGGTAACGCTCTGAGCATTTGTGCATTTGTGGGTCAGCATTCCAATAGCCATTTCCACATCATACTATACCCCTTCAGACATTGTTCCTTAAAGGCTGCACAGTTACAGCGGTAAATCAATTCTTTTTCAATACATGTTGCTGAGTAATGCAAAGGAGACGTGAGGGTCCGCTGTCAACGCGTCAGGACGCGTGAAGCGAAGCACGGGCCAGACAGCCTCATCACATTGGCCGGATCTCTGCGGGTACCTGAATACCACCATCTCCACCTGTGACATCGTTGACAGTTAAAGTGTGGTTATAAGACTTCAATGTTGGCGTTGTGAAGTTCAGTCTGCTTTTCAATCTTCTCCACGCGCCTGCCTCCTTCGCCATGCGTTCTTTCGCTCTTCCGCTTTCAGCGCTGGTCACGGGTACCTTTGCGACATACTCGGATGCGCTGCAGAACATTCTCATGAACACGGATAAGACGGACAAATATCATTATCCTACCGATTTTACACGAGAGATCCTTCCGAAGCCGTTTCATAGTCACAATGATTACTGGCGCGATGTGCCATTCTATACTGGCTTGTCTTACGGCGCCATCTCCACAGAGGCGGATGTTTGGCTGATCAATGAAACATTATATGTAGGTAGATTGAGACAGAATCGAAATTTTCTTTACTCAATGATTCATTTTCTTCTCGTTCAGTACGATGATTTTCGTCTCCGGAGTATAGATCACGTGATCTGAACAAGACCACAGAAATATCACTTGATTAGAAGAGACAGCTCTATCAGGAAATTCTGTTCACTTTTGCGGCAATTCGATAAACGAGAGACTCCACTGTCGGACAAGAAAGAAAAAATTATACTCGAAAAGTCTCCCCAAGTTTTGTTCCCAAAGACGCATACACCAGGCCTTCACACCCACACCTGCTTATACTCGGAACTACAAAAACAAGCCCAATTCCAAAACTAACATCCAACAGGTAGGCCACGAACCCTCCGCCCTAACCACCTCCCGGACCCTCTCATCCCTCTACATTGAGCCTCTCCTCTCCACCCTCGCCCGACTCAACCCCTCCACGCCCTTCACCCAAGAAGGCGAGCAAAACGGAGTGTTCGACACATCCTCGGGCCAAACGCTCTACTTCTTCATCGACCTCAAAACCGGGTCGTCAGAAACCTGGCCGGCCGTGCTCGCCGCGCTCGAGCCCCTACGCCGGGGAAACTGGCTCACGACATATGATGGCAAGGAACTATTCAAACGCCCGGTCACAGTAGTAGGCACGGGCAACACGCAATATCACGACGTCGTCGCCTATCTACCGCGTGATGTATTCTTCGACGCGCCCCTATCCTCCCTCTCCTCCTCGGAATTCAAGAACATAACCGCCAACGAAGCGCCCATCGCCAGCACGAATTTCGCCGCGAGTTTCGGAGAGGTGCGCAGGAGGGAGATGAACGACACGCAGCTGGAACTGCTGCGTGAGCAGATTGGCGCGGCGCATGAGCGGGGCGTCATGGCACGGTACTGGAACCAGCCGGCGTGGCCGGTGGGCACGAGGAATGCGGTGTGGAGGACGTTGTGGGATGAGGGTGTAGATCTGCTAAACGTGGATGATTTGAAGGGGTGTAGTGAGTTTTGGGAGGGGGGTGGGTAGGTAGCACGGGAAACAACAGACAAACAAGGACGATCCACTCGTCTAGAAGTCGAATTTTCAAAATCCCGATAATTATCAAGATCGGATTTTTTGTATAATTCCATCCTCGTTTGGGGCATTTTACCATCCCACTTGAACTTGAAATCATGCGCCAAACTCCACCATCTCGTCCGACCCCAGGGGAGATCATACACTACTGTACACCCCTCCCCCGTTCCCTCGCACAAGCAAGTTCTTCCCCTGCCATGCGAGTCGGTCCTACACCCTCACATGACCGCCCGACCCTGACCCTGATCCCAGCACACGTGAAATGCACTAGTACGCGGCCCCAACGGGCGTCACTTCACCAGACCCTTGAAGCGTTCAAATTGCGCCATAACAGTTCCGTCCGTGAATTTTTTCTGCACTGCTGGGGAGCGAGAAATGCGAGGCAAGACAATAGTTGTGGATATATCCAAGGATGCCACATGTCGCCTCGCACGCAGATACACGCGGGGGTGCGGAGAGATTTGGGTGTGTCCGATGAAGTTCCGCTTGGGCGCGGGTGGGTGGGGCGGTTAACTGGGCGCTGCGTGATTTGATGTAGGCCCGAATGTGCGCCGGTGAGGAGAGACGGTACTGCTGAGTACCGAGAGGTGAACTGGCAAGTTTTATTGAATGGATGGGAACATGCTGGTTAGAAAGATGTGTTTTTGTTTGTTTATTTGTATTGGAAATTGTTATGAGTGACACGTTCTTGTCACGTGTTAGTTGCTGGTGAAGTCACGAATGCAAGTCACGTTGAGCGTGGGAAGTTTGAACGTGTGAATGCACCCATTGTAGGGTGTGGAATTGATTAATGTGAGAAGCTGCGTATCCTACGCAGCCAGTTGAACGCCAAACTATCCCCTCGATAATGACAAGTAGTCACCAAACGCCGCCTTCATGCTCTGTAGAGGTGATGATAAAAAATGATGTCGAATATCGATTCCGGATCGAATCGGATGTCGCTGACGGCTAAAACGTCGCAGACGGTTGAATAGCATAGGTCGAATGTATTGATGAGTGATAGCAGTCGACAGTGTTATGACTCTTGTGACGAGACGGACTCGAGCGACCGCGACTCAGTAGACGAGGAACCGCTTCGTCGACGTGCAGAGTCGGTGGCAGTGCTGAGCTGGCGCTTGGTGTGCTCGTGCATGATCCGCTGGTACGCAGACATGGCAGCGTCTGGGTTGTCGAGATCGAAGTTGTTGGCAAAGTTGTGCTGAGCGCTCATGGGCTCTGAGAAGCCGTCTGAGACATAGACCTGCTGGCGGTTCTGGGTCATGGCGGACATGGTGGAGGTTGTTTTGAAGTTGGAGAAAGTGATGATGATTTGGGAGATTTGTATTGGGTGAGACGGTGGTATGTCGGCTGATAATCGTGAGACTGCTTGATGGAGTATTTAGAAGGGAGCAAGAGAATCTAAATACCATTTGCGTCTCACACCCACAGACGCGCAGCAGCCCATCATGACCGTAGGCGGCAAGGGATCACCGTTGCTATCGGCGCACTAGGGACCCACTCAGCATGGAGGCTTGCAGTCACAGATCTGCAGGGTCCTTCCCCATGCTCGATAGTGCCCACGGCATCTGTCTAGGGGTCCAGTTTGGGCCAATGATGTGCACGCGATCATGAAACCCTGGCTCGCCCGTCGTCTGGTACCTCGAAATCGAGCCATGAGTGATGATCTCATGTCGGTTCCTGGCAAGTGCGGCATCCTGGTGCCCCAGGTCCAGAATGCACCACTTCCTCTACGCAACCAGTGACGGCGCGTCCAGATACCGCCGAAGCCCATGACTGGCGTCGCAAGTGTGCATGTGGCAGCATTCGCCTTTGGGTCTCCTCGTAGTGTCTTCTGCAACGGACGCAGAAGCAGGTCAGTTGCGCCGAAATTGCTGAATCCACGACTCGGGCCTCAAAATTCAAGAATTCCATCATCGTCTGTGCTGCAACTCCTGACGTGTGCATCTTGGAGCAGCCTGGAGGCCAAATGACGTGCAGGACGACGAGGGCGACGGTCCAGAACGATGGATGCCTAACGCAGGGCGGGCGTCAGAGCTGAAGCAATTCCGCCTTGAGCATGAGGGCATTTGCACAATCCGGCCTCTCACAACCCAGTGCCCATCGTTTTCAGTAGACGAGGCATCCAAAGAGTGGAACATGCACTCCTCAACTGTGCATGGGAATTTTCCTTGGCTGCCGTACGCCTGCCGACGTCATGTTCCCGAACATGGAAGGTATCAGCAGCCAGCCTTTCCCCTTTGAGTATAGCCGCCCGTTCTGCAGAAGCGGTGCCCCACTGCCAGCCGCGTTTGGAGACATGTTTTGTCTGCCACAACGTCAGAAGTGACGATGTCGCCAATATCTGTGCCACTCAGCCTCATCCCTCATCATCTCGAATGCGCCTGTATGCAGGGTCGCACACGCTCGTTTGAGGGAGCTGAACGACGCAGGTACCCCAAAAAGAACCGTCACACCATGTCATAGCGCACCGCTTTCTTTACCTAGGCCAGTGAAAGCAACGTCATCTCATCGCAAGCGACAGCCCCAGGAATGGGACCCAGCAACACGAGGAAGAGAAGACATGACCGTAAAGCTTCTTTGCTCGCCTCAAGCGCTGGGCTAAGGCTGAATGAAAAGTCGCTGGCGCCTATGCTGCACAACGTCACTCAGGCAATTGCGATACTACAGTGCAATATTAAAACTGAAAACTGCAGAAGGAAGCTAAGGTGGCGCCTTCCTTGCTAATCTGGCGCTGTAGGTGTTGAAGCCCGTTCTTCCTTCCTATGATGAACACCCTGAGACCACACAATCTCTTTTCGTCACCACCAACGCATCGGCACATCTGGTGATGCATTTCTCCAGTTCGCCATGTTTTTTTCCATTCCTCATTGCGCAAAGGCCATACCTGCATGCTCTCCACTCCATGTCCCGTTACCCGTGCACATCCTTCGGTCCCCGCCCAGCCTTTCTTTACGGCTGCAGTTTTGCACATCATGACCTCTGAATGTCGCCACGCCTCCTTGACAGCCGCGGATGGCTTTCAATTTCCCCGCCCCTCGATGTCTATTACGTCTATCATGGTCTTTGATTTCAGCCTGGGAGCCGTGTAGATGCCGCTCCTTACTGTTGAGGGCTGATCGGCGGTGAGCAATGCTGGCGAGACATGGTCTCCGAAGGTCGAGGCGAGATGATCACTTCGAGGCGCCTCCCAACCGCACGCGAGCACGAAATTGACCCCATGTGCGGACAACGAGATAATTCATGCAGGGTTGGTTCTTAGGCACATATCTCTCATTACGGTTGACGCCGACACTGGCTGCTCTATCTCGGTGATTTACTCCGTACATCGACTGCACTGCAACATCCTTGAGCCAGGACATGAATCCTCAGTTCCTTGTGGTACCAGAAGGGGGCATCGAAACGAAAGCCTTCCACTGTCGCTCCGCGGCTTCCACCCTTGCGAAACACGTCAGACTTCGTCACATCGCGCAGTAGAGTGATCTGACCACCACCAACTATCGCTCACCTCAAAATGATGTCAACGCTAGTCAAGCCCCATATTTTGGACCCTGAGCCGCTACGTAACGTGGCTTTCCACGGGCCCCCAGAAGCTGGCTTGCACGCCTGCAAACGGGCGCTTCCATCTACTCGGACCCGCCTCGTCACTGGAAGGGAACCATAGGGTCTTGCGACCACCCACCAATCGCCTCCTTCTACCAAAGTATTTACGAACTGCTTGCAGCACGCGACCGCACAAGCCACCTCTTCAAGCGCATAGAAATATACTGGTACGCCTCTTGTAGCGGCAGTTTCATTCCTGTGCAGTAGCGCAAGGGCGAACGTTCGTATCTGCAGCAACTACTGTGCATTCACGTCATACCCCCCACACAAAACATGGAAAACAAACAACATTGCAGCGCCTTGAGTGAGGTCAACAAATATCATTCATGGTCCGGGTTACTGCGAGACGTTCGATCCCCTTACTGCGATACTCTGGATGTCATCCAGATTTGAGATGCTCAACGGCTCTCCTCACTTCCAGACGCGCAGTGTTGAGCGTTGAGATGTCGTCATGCACACTGCTACCTGTGCTGTAGACATACCCGTCTAGCCACCATGACAACAGAGGACGCTGCAGACGCAACGGTTTCATGTCATATACACCGACGTGACGTAGCGCGCCAGGCCCTCTACACCACAGATTCCGTGCGCAGAGATGCTGACGACGTCGACTTGATCCCGGTGCATGTGTTCGTGTCGACTAAATATGGAAACATGCATATCGCGTCATTGTCTCGGACGGCCCGCTACCGGGGACTGCAGATGGGCTGACGACATCGACATGAACCCGATGGTACATGTCCTCATGCTGACGAACTGCAGGTGAGCGCATTCGCGTGGAACACTCTTTACGTAGGCTGGGGAAGTTGCTATTGCCCAATACTGATTGGTGCTGTCGAAGCGACCAGGGCGCCTCAGGGAGCATGTTGTGGACTCTGCCGTCGTGATCGAAACTTGGTGTCAAGCTTCAAGATATCGAATGCTCCTACTTACTCTCCACCTACCTATCCTCCTCATAGCGAACACACTACAGTAATTCTTTTCGTTATGGCAGAATGAGCAATGCCTACTTTCCAGAAAGGTGTGGCGCTGTTGCAACTCGGTCATGGATCTGCAAGAGACTTGAGATTGATCGGGAACCGAGGATGGATGCTGTCATGTTGCTTTTCTGTCGCATGAGATATACGCTGCTGAGAATGAGTACCAGAGCGAGACATGCACGCCATGAAAAAACTTGCTGTAAGTATATTGAACCCATACTTGAAATCATCTACGCCATGAAAATGCTCCTTCCCACCTTACCACCCCAACATGACATCTACCCACTCTTCCGCGGCTGCTCCTCGCCCGCCATCAACCTATACCCCTCGCTCCCCTTCTCCGTCTCCAAATCCTCCTTCTTGACCTTCTTCATCTTGGCGCCAATCTCCGGGAACTCAAACGTACTACTCCTGCCACCTTTAAGTCCCTCCCACGCCCCAAACTTCTGCCAATTAGTCCACGTCAACGCGCCCACCCACGGCTGCACATTCCAGCCCAGCTCAAGATACACATCCGTGCGGTTCTGCAGCTTGCCCGTGATATCCGTGATCTGGTACTTGGGGCGCTGATTATGCAGATGCAGCTCTCCCCTAGGAAACACGAGGTCCTTTTCTTCCTTGAGGCCCTTGGCTTTGGCGGCGGCCTGGGCTTTTTTGGATTTCTTGGGCAGCACGGATTTCTTGCCTGTTTTGGTTTTGGTGTCCGGGTGCACAAAGTGCAGTTGGTTCCAGGGCGCGGTGGAGGAGGCGAGGATGGCGTCCCAGATGATGGCTTCGGAGGGGGGCTCCGAGGCGCGGGGCGAGGGGTAGATTGCTTTGAGGTAGAGGAAGACTTGTTTCGTGTTCCAGTTGAAGAGGGTGCTTAGATCTACTCACGACGTTAGTGACTGCTTACGCCCAATGAATAGAGAACATACCGGCGTCCAGATCGAAGCGCACGTTTGCGTATTCTTCCTTCTTGTAGCTGTAGTAGTGCGGTCGCCCTTTGACGACTTGCACGTTGCGCAGATTTATGCTGGCGCGGGGGGTTTGCGGGGATATGAAGCTGCTGAGCGCGATTACTGCGGCTACGGTGAAGGCGACGGTGGTGAAGAAGCCGAAGACATTCTGCAGTCGCACGAGTGCGGAGTGCATGTTGTGTGGGTTGGCCGCCTTCTACCCCGCGAGGAGGAGTGTGTGGACGCGGATTGGGAGAGTAGAGGCAAGCTTGGGGTTGAGTGGTGGAAATGGAGAGTTTCGTGGTTCTAACACGTATCTGGAGAGCGGAAGTCGGGGCTCAGCCCTACGGAAACCACGCTAAGCATGTGCTCGGCTAACCAGGGTTCACAGTTCGACTCAATCCACGAGGTCACAGCAAGTTCACATATCAGTATAGAAGTAAATTTTGTTTGATGTTCATCATTTGTAGTGATCTTCGTCTTCTCCTCTGCAGATAGTCTATCAAGGATGCGCTAAGCAACCATCATATCTTTATCACGCAGCAACCGCCATCTACTGTGCAGCGGGCGGCGCCGCACCGCCTCTAAGTCCACCACGGCCACGGAAGCCTCCACGTCCACGACCTCGGCCTCTGCCTCCCCGTGTATCTAGGTTAGCTGGCGGCGGCACGTTGGAGTAGTTCTGCGGGCGGAAGTTGGGGTTATTCGGAACAACGCCCTCAGAAGGATCGCTCATGTCGGTGACGGTGAAGCCACCGCGGTTACCCTTGGGACCGCCGCGTCCACGAGGGACAAAGTCCTGAGCTCCACCCCGGCCACGCATGTGGCTTCCGTTTGGGTTCTGATTCTGGTCCTGGAACTGGTTTCCATTTGCCTGTCCGCGTGCAGCAAACCCACCACGACCACTGCGTGGTGGTCCGCCGTGGATGGGTAGGGTCTGCTCGGCGCCCTGCTGCGGTGCACCGTTCTGTCGTGGCGCCGCACCACCGCCGCGCCCTCCGCGAGACGCCCCATTGCCATTGGAACCACCAAAGGCTCCTCGGTATGAGCCACGCAGAGGTGGTGGGACGCTAGCAGGTGTAAGTTGAGGTCCACCGGGAGCACCAAACTTAGGCATGTTGTACGAGGAAGGGGTCTGTTGCGGACGCTTGGCGGATCCCGCTGATGAGTACGACACGACTTGACGGTCAGTCATGTTCAGAACAGCGGTGGAAGGAACGGTGGAGCCTCTGAAGGGCGAGCATCGATCACCAAGTGAAGTGCCGCTCATGAAAGTTGCGTCGAAAACAACGTCCAGTAGCATAACACGAGCGGTTCTCGTTTTTCCAATCACTGTGCCGGCAGATCCAATCGGTACCCTTCCGGAATCCTGAACATAGACAATACGATCGCCAATCGTGAACTCTTGGTCATGGAGACGTTGCTCGGCATCGGAGGGCTTCAACAAGGCGTTGCGCGGTACTTTGCCAATCTTCTTGGGCTCGACATCTTGCGTGATGGGCAGGTTGGCATCGGCAGCCTGCTCGATCAATTTGACGGTATCCGAGTCGAGCTGCTCCGCGTCCAGAGGAACCTTTTCGAAACTCTTCGTCTGGACCTCCTTCAACCATGCGACAATCTCCTTGATCTTTTGCTTGGCGACTTCAGGGGCATAGAAGTCGGTGTCCTGCCAGCCGTCACCAGTGGGATTGTTGATGATGGCGGCAACGAAATCAGGAAACTTGATCATGTACTGAGCAAGCAGGTCAATAGCCTTCTGACTGTACTCCCAGCCGTTTGCAGACTTCCTGGAATAACCCAGAACCTTGAGCTTCTTTGCCTCAAACTTCAAGTTCAGGCCAATGTTCAATTTGAGACCGCTCGAGTTGACGTTGAATGCGGAAGTCAATTTGGACAAGGCTAGTGGCGGCATGTGCAACGAGCGAGCAACAACATACGAGGGCAAGTATGGCGTCGTCTGTTCCGCTCTCCTGACAATGGCACGTCCAAAATCCGGCTCCTGCTTCTTCAGCTTCGCAACCATGATAGTCGCCTTGTTCTCAGCGTGACCGACAACTTGCAGCGGTCGACCATACGCGTAGTCACCAAGGTAGAATGCTCGTGCGCCCTCTGGAAATTCTTCTTCGACGGGCAAGGCCTCCTTCTCGAGGAAACGAGTGTCCTCGCTGATGACTTGGTCGACAATGGTCTGGGTGGCGTACTCTACGCCCGCACCTTGAACCTCGCCATACTCCTTGATAGTTGCACCTTCATCGGTCTTCCGGAGACCCTTGAGCATTTCTACATACACAAGGGACTCAATTTCGCCGATCATAATGCCCAGACGCTTGCTGTAGAACTTTTCGATGCGATCGGCCGTCTTCTTCCAATCGGAAATCTGTCGTGAGTCGTGCGGGATCGCAACTGGAACCGATGGCCCTGACTCCGGCAACACATAGTCAAAGAGCTCGTCAGCCACTTTGACCACTTTCGCCTCATGCAAGAAAGGATATCCCACATGAACCGCCTGGCCAAGCTTCTCCTTGGCGTGACTCACTGGCTGTCGCGGCGCGGTGTCCAGGAGGGTGATCGTCATACTCTCGTTGCGACTGTCCTGCTGAAAGATGTTGACACTCGCGAACTCAAGCTTGCCATGGAACGGCAAGACCTTGAGACTTGGGAAACCAGCCAAGGCGGCCGATCCCGTCTTGACACCGTCCATGAGACCAATGTAGTATTCAAGACCTTCCATAGTTGGCAGTTCATAAATGTTTTCGATACACTTGCAGTGTGGTAGATCGGGAAACACTCCAGGTAGTGACGATGGGTAGATAAAGTCCAGATCCCTCGAGTATGTGAACTTGAGCGACACCCCAAATGAGTTGCGAGACTTCTCATCTGCAGTGAGATCATCCTCTTTGGTGGCCATTGCCTTCAACAGGCGGTCCTCCTCAATAAATGGAATCTTGACAACTGCCTCCCAGTCCTGCTTCTTGCCGTTCATGTCGAGGGTAAAGTCTCGTGGGTAGAAGTCGATAATTGGCGAGTCTTCGCTTGTCATGAGAGGGTGGTACGCCTTTGGTACAATCGATTTACTTCGATCTGGCAAAACACCCATCAACTGTTGGAAAGGCTTGAAAGGTTGGCCGAGCTTGAAATCGATGTTTGCCTTGATTCCTCTCTTCACGTCGGAGATCATGGGCGAGTAGTGGTAACCATAGTACCAGGGCCAGGATGCTACACCACGGTAGTAGTAGTATAGGACCCACTGCAGACCTTGCACGTAGTTCTCAGTGAGCTTGTACAGCTCCTCCTCATTGCTGCGGTCCCATTCGAACTTGCTCTCGTAGTAATCGTTCTTCCAGGCATCAAATTTTTCGTCGTACTTCTTCTGCATTTCGTTCTGGGCATCTTCGGCTGAAATGTCGACAATCTTGGCGGCATCGTACTTTTGAATGACCCGCGTGATGGCTTTCGTTGATTCGTCGTCCATGCTGTCGTCTTCGTCGTCTTCATCATCCTCAACCAGCTTTGGGGGTGCCGATATCTGAATGTGACGGTCACCGTCGTCATTCTGAACGGTCTTCCATACCAAGTGCAACTTGTCTGCCAACTCCTGAACAAATTTACGGTCTTCTGCGTTAAGTTCCACTGGCAGATCCAACGGGGCCGGCTCCTTCTTCTCCAAGTAATATCCTAACCAGCTCTTGATCTTGGAGAAGAGCTGCTTCTGTTGCGTCGACATGATAACTGTACCACGCCTGGCAGTCTTCTGCATGACATCTTCCTTCTCTAAACGCTTCCCCTTGAACCATGCGGCATCTGCGTTCTCTGATTCGAAGTGGCGGAACTCAATCTGCGACAACTCGTCCAGCAGAAGAACCAGCCGTTCCATGTTTATGACACCCTCTTCATTAATGTACCCTTTACCTTTGGGTAGCACCGTCTTATAGACGTTGAACATGAGAGCTAAAGCGCCCTCGTTGATGTGCAAGTGCGGAAGATTGGGAAGGAAATCGTTACCAACAAAGAAAGCCATAAGGATGAAATCGTCAATGACTCGCTCCATGTCAAATGGGAAGCCGAGAGCACCAGGCTCTGCTAGTTCCTGGAATTCCAGCTCCAGATATTCTCGAACGATGCAAAGGTGCATGAGGTAAAAGTTCTGGTGTTCCAACTCCTTGGACTTGGTCTGGCTCTGGCGACCAAAAGTCACCTCCTCACGCAATAAGCAGAAATGAGGGTCGTGGCTAAGCAGACCCAACATGATCAGATCTGCATCGAGGCCGTACAAGCAGTGGCGGCGGTTTGGGTCGTAACCCGGCTGTGCCTTTGCCTGGCGGATGTACTCCATGACCTTGTGTTCTCCTTCTCCGGGTACCTCGTGACCAGACAGGACGACTTCCACGCCCTGCCAGTCCATGTCCTCGGAGACCTTCTTGTTGATGAAGTACTTCAGCTGCTGCGTGAGCTTCGCCATGAACGCGGTACCGGGAGTAATGCAATTGCTGTCAAATGCTTCCTCCTTCGGCATCTCGACGCCTTCACGGATGGCCTTGTCACGGGCCTTCTCCGCGTCGAGAGCGGTCCTGAAACGACGCGCACGCTGCTGATTCATCTTGGCGCGCGGAGCGACACCATCGATGGCCATGAAGAAGAGCTGCTTGGGCTTGATCTTGCCAAACAAATGCTCGATGTAGTTGAAGATGTCGAGGAACATCTGGTCCTCGGATTTACGGGCAGTCGCGCCATCGGAGTCGTTGTGGGTGCAGTTGTGAATGATGCCGTTCATGTCAAGCTATGATTCATTGTTAACCACGTACTTGGCCATGCGCGAGGCTACGTACATAAAGACAGTCGAACTCGGGAATGCGATTCTCCGCAATAAGCTGGGAGATGCCCGGGTAGCGTTCGGACATCCATCGGAAGAACTTTGGGACACCCATGGTTGCTGCGGGTGTCTAGGAATAGCTTCGTTGAAGATGAGGCAATGCCGCGACCGCAAGAAGTCCAAGTGGCGGGGTGTTTTCGCAAAAGCGAACGACGTATGGGAGTGAGGGATGGAGGAGGAGAAGCGCACGAAGCGCGCGGAGGGAGAGGAACGGTAAGAAGTTTGGGGGGCGGTTCTCGACGCTGTGGTCTTCAAAGAGCGGAAGGGTAGTCGCAGACGCAATTGATATATCGCGGCGACATGCCAAGCGGCCTGGAGTGGGTCCGCTTAGCGGTAGCTCTGATCCTAGGCGATCCCGACGCGATCTTTTGGCGGAGCGCGTCGTGCGGGCAGCTTTCACTCTGCAACCACCATTTCCGGAGCAGCCTTACACATTTAACCGACCGGCCTCTTCACACGTGATATTACTTGCCAAAATGCAGGTGGACGAAAATATGAGTGGTAAGTGCGAATCGAGCATGATGTTATCACCACACTGTCACAAGCAACTATCATGCAGCTTGAGATAGCAAGCAAACCAGCCATGTCAGTCTCGAGTCGGGTCGCAGGATTGCTGGAATGGACCAGGCTGCATGAAATTGATTTTGCCAACCACATGTCCGTCGGATACTGATGTGTGCGCGCAGATGCAATCGACACCCACGAGATGGAGGACCAGGAACAGGTCGAGCACAAGATCATCAACGAAGAGTACAAGATATGGAAGAAGAACTCCGTCTTCCTCTATGACATGCTCTACGGACGCGCGCTGGAATGGCCGACCCTCACGACGCAATGGTTGCCAGACAAGAAGCCGTATGTTTGCACACGCTACAGTCCTGCCATGCGCTGACAATTCGTAGAGTCGAAGGCACCAACATGAGCCAGCACCGCGTCATTCTCGGAACACATACGTCGAGCCAAGCGCAAAATTATCTCCAAATCGCCCACTGCGAAATACCCGACTTCCGTGTCCCAGACCTCTCAGAACTGAACGAGGAGCGCGGTGAGATCGGCGGGCATGGCAACGCAAAGCGACCATTTGAGTTCAAGATTGTGCAGAAAATCAACCACCCAGGCGAGGTCAACAAGGCGCGCTACCAGCCACAGAACCCCGACATAATAGCATCATTATGCGTGGATGGCAAGGTCCTGATCTTTGACCGGACCAAGCACCCGCTTCAGCCCAAAGGTGATGCCATCCAGTTTGAGGCTGAGCTTGTGGGGCACACAACAGAGGGTTTTGGGCTGAGCTGGAGTCCACTCAATGAAGGCCACCTCGTAACGGGTAATGAGGACACAACAGTTAAGACATGGGACATCAGATCTGGGTTCTCCAAAGCGAACAAGACTGTCAGTCCGACCGCGACATACGAGGTCCACAGCGCGACTGTGAACGACGTTCAGTACCATCCAATTCACAACTTCCTCATTGGAACCGCATCCGACGACCTCACATGGCAGATTATCGACACCCGCATGGAGTCGCACAAGAAGGCGCTTTACAGGAAAGAAGCACACGAAGATGCTGTGAACTGCATTGCGTTCCACCCTGAGTTTGAGATGACCATGGCTTCAGGCTCCGCGGATAAGACTGTCGGTCTTTGGGACCTGCGGAACTTCGAGAAGAAGCTGCACAGCCTGTCAAGCCATCGCGGAGATGTCATCGGTCTGCAATGGCATCCTCAAGATGCTGCTATTCTTGCAAGTTCCAGCTACGATCGCCGCATCTGCATGTGGGATCTAAGCAAGATCGGCGATGAGCAGACCGATGAAGAGGCTGAAGACGGACCGCCAGAATTGTAAGCACGATTTTATGATTTTTCACATCGCATGTACTAACATTTCACTAGACTCTTCATGCACGGCGGCTTCACCAACCGCATTTGCGACTTCGACTGGAACAAGAACGACCCATGGGTCATGATGGGTGCCGCGGAAGACAACCAGCTGCAAATCTTCCGACCGAGTCGCAAGCTTGTCGAGCCACTGAACAAGACAGTCAACCACGGCGAGGTTTCAGATTGAACGCCTGGACTCCACTGACGACGTTGGCTGACGTGGTATCCGCAGCGCGAGTCTTCGTTTTCTGAAGATGACATTGATCTTGATTGGGAGGATGAAAGTACTCAACGGTCTTCGTCGTTTCCGGCTCCTAGCAGTTTCTTTTCATCTCCTAGTACTTCTGAGAGTTCATCTGCATCTTCCAAGCCAACAACAAATCAGCGAACAGTACGTGCGAATCAATTGAAACATCCCCTAGATGGGGCGTCTGCGTATGAGAGAATGGATCGCCGAAAGAAAAGGCGTTAGGCGTTGTAGCGGTAGATATCCTCACTTGGCCATATATGGTCACTCTCTAGCTCTCAATTATATATAAAGGAAACTGTACTTTTCATCCTTCAAACGACCAAGATCAATCCATGTGCAACTGCCGGGCTACTACAGGCACGATTGTTCAAGACGACGTATGATTATTCTAGTCAGGTACTATGCACCCCTGCACCGGCCCAAGCTCCAACGTCCGAGGTACGCGATAAGCTCCAGAGCTCCCCGCAAACGTCATCTCATCTCCACGATGTCGGCGCAAACAAGTCATCACCCACCCCAAACCTGGGGCCAAGATACCACAGTCGCTTTTCGGCACTGCCAAAACACAGAACCACCTACCTAAGCAAAGTCTATAGCCACCCAAAATGCTCCTCCTGGGCCTCACCGGCTCCATCGCAACGGGCAAATCCACCGTATCCTCCCTTCTCTCCAAGCCGCCCTACTCCCTCCCCATAATCGACGCCGACCTAATCGCACGCCAAGTCGTCGAGCCCGGCACCGCAGGCTACAACGCGATCGTCTCGTACTTCTCGCCCAGCACGCCCGACCTCCTCCTGCCCGATGCGACACCCGCAGGACGACCCTTAAACCGGCCGGCACTAGGCCGCCGCGTCTTTGGCTTGGGGGCCGACAAAGAGCGCGACAGGAAGATGCTCAACAGCATCGTGCACCCGGCGGTGCGCAAGGAAATGTACCGACAAATGGTGTGGGCGTATCTACGCGGGAACTGGGCGGTGGTGCTGGACGTGCCGCTGCTGTTTGAAAGCGGGTGGGAGAGATATTGCGGGACGATACTGGTCGTTGGCGTGTCGGATCCGGGTATACAGATTGCGCGGCTGAGGGCGCGCGATGCGCATCTCACCGAGGAGGATGCGAGGAATCGCGTAGTGAGTCAGGGGGATGTGAGGGAGAAGGCGGAGCGGTGTTTGAGGCGCGGAGAGGGGCGGGGCGTGGTGGTGTGGAATGATCATGATAGAGGGTTTTTGGAGAAGGAGGTGCAGAGGGTCATGCAGGATGTGCGGAGGAGGAGTCCGAGGTGGTGGACGTTGGCGTGTTGGGTTGTGCCACCGCTGGGGGCGCTGGCGGGGTTGTGGAGTTGGTATCGCATGCGGAAGGTGCAGTTGCAGTGGGAAGAGGAGAAGAAGAGGGCGAAGGCGAAGCTGTGAGATGCGGACTGGAGCTTAGCTGGAGTATACGATGTGAGATGTGGACTGGAGCTTAGCTGGAGTATACGATACGCCAAAGCGCAGCTGGGAGGTCAGTTGACCGAGTATGTTTGATATGTCTCGAAGCTGCCGAAGGGTTCGTGCTGTGTTTGTGGGCGCAGAGACGTCGTAGCAATTGGCAGCACGGATACTGTGTCACGATGATTGCTTTCGAGTTTTTCTCAGTGTTGGATACGTGCGTCTTGTATGATGTGCTATATCTGCCCTTCCTAATGGCCTTGTGTCGTGGCTCTCACCTTCACTTCTCTCGTTTCCCGCAGCTATGTCGTCATCCTCCACCTCATCTTCTTCTTCCCACAATACCAAAACCAAAATCCGTCACCCACTCTATCCTTTCAGTTCTAAACGCTGGGTACCGAGCCATCGTAACATGAGCTCAATCACGCCTGCCTCGTTCGTCGACGACGGCAGCTCCTTCGAAAAGCGCATTCTCCACCCCTCACACAATCGCAAATGGCTCAACGACTCCGCATCAGACGCCAATTCAGTATACTCAGGCAGCTACATCGACGATGGCGCTGACATGCTCCTTCCCTCACGCCGCGCACCAGGCTTCGGTCCCATCAACCCGAAATTCTACAAGCAGCGCAAACGCACCGGGAACGAAGACGACGCATGGAACACCGACATCCAAAAAGCCGTAGCAGGCGACATCGGCCACAGCCTAGAGAAACTGCGCGGCATCGGCGGCGTGGAAGTGAAGCGCCACACGGATACACTCGACAAGCACGGCAACCGAAGGAAAAACACCATCACCATCCCACTCCCACGGAGATGGGGCACGTTCATCATCAAAGCCGACGACGGCCGCGTCATTGTCGTCGACGAAGATGGAGAATTCGATTCCGGGCCGCAGGGGCAGCAGGTGCCGAGGAAATGGGTCAAGGCGCCGACTACGGTGTCTGCGCCGCCGTCTGAGAAGAGGAGGGAGAGTAGGAAGAAGAGTCTTGAGCCGGTGAAGGCGCTTACGCCGATCCCGGAGTCGGAGTATGAAGAGGGTGATGTGTTGGAGGGAGGAGAGGATCCCATGTCGCCGACGGGGTTCTTCATGACTGGGGGTGCGAGCGGGTGGCCGGAGAGGAGTGTGTCGCCTGTCAAGTCTAGACGGAGTAGTAGGCGATCGACCTCCAAGCCTGTGTCGCCTATACGCTCGCTGCCGGGGAGTTGGCCTTCTCCGCCCCTGTCGCCCACGAAGGGTGGCAGTGTGTCAGACAAGTCTTGGAGCTCAGTAGAGCCGTGGGGCGGGGCGAAGTCACGCTCGTCGAAGAAATCGCATAGATCTCCTAGACGTGGTGATGATAATGTGTCTACGAAGAGTTACTCGACGTATAAACCAGCGACTGTGGAAGATGTACCTGATACGTCATCTGCGAACGGATCATTGGTGAAAGAAGGGGGATGGGGTGGAAGTCAAAAGAGCAAGGGAGAGGGGTGGGATGGGGGTCATGATGGAAGTGAGACTGGCTGGGGAGGGGATAAGAAGGTAAGTGAGGATGGATGGGGCGGCAGTAAGAACGGCTCCACCAGCAGCATCAAGTCCAGCCATAGGAGCTCGAGACATGCGGCGAATACCGACATATGGGCCGAACAGCCTTTGCCTCACAGCATCGCTTTTGAACAACCTCTACCAGGCAACTTCATGCCCGAACAAGCTCCGCCCACCAGCCATCCCGCTCCAAGCCTCGTCCAAAATTGGGTCAGCGACCGCGTCAAGACCCTCAGCGAAGCCAGCACCCACAAGTCTCGCTCCCACCGCCACAAATCCCACAGCCGCAGCCGCTCCCAACACCTTACTCCTCCCGGCGAAGCAAGCTGGGACGGCTTCGAGAAGCCCAAGACCATGAGCGACGTCAGCATTGCCGGGACAGGCAGCGAGCGGAGCTGGCCCGAGAGTAGACAGCGCAGTCGTCGAAGCAACAGGACAGATAATTGGGGAGGTAGTCAGGGGGCTAATGTTGATGGGTGGGGAGGGGAGATGACGGATAGTGAGACTGGTGGTGGTGCAGAGAGTAGGTACTCGAATGGGTATGATGAGGATAATGGGACGTATTTGAATGGGAGTTGGAGTGGGGTTAAAGTTAGGGTGAGGAGTCGGAGGGAGAGTATGAATGCCGGGGGATAGAATGTGGGATTTGCTCTGGTTGGGTCAATAGGATCAAATTCAGGGGATAATAACTGTGGCTAATGAGGGTACTCCCGTTCGAAGGAATTAGATAAAAGTAAGTTCGAAATTCGCACTTGAAGTCACAGGATCCGAAGAATCGAAACGCGATGTCAAATGTTCAGAATTCAGACATTGGAATGACTCGAAGTAAAATAACACTGATCGGGGCAGTCAGGAGAACGCGAACTTGGAAGAATGTGGCGTGTGCATCCAGCCATCGACCAACAGCAGATCCAAAACCTCAACACCAAGCAGCGAGGAGAAAACCGAAATCATCGGGAAAGCGTTTGCTCAAACGAACACCGCATGCGGCAATGGTTTGCACTTTTCTGCAGAATCAACGAAAATCCAGCCTCCAGCTGTACACGAACAAACCCGCGTGCATATCGCCTCAACGCGAACATGCATGCAGCCTCCCTTTTGCGTCCAGCGTGTCGAACCACGGGAAAGCAACGTGTAACTCTCTCCCACCCAACCTCTCTGATCAGCACAGCGTCGACGTCAATGTGATACCGCCGTCGCCCGTCGGCGCGGCGCAGCATCTGCACGACCCAGGATGTCGGTCGCGCTGCAAACCCGCGTTCACGTCGACGCGGTTTTCCTTTCGCACCTCGATCGCGTTCGGTGGCGCGCGCTGCTAGCCAATGCATTGACGGGTTTCATATGCGGAAACCAGTTTTGGGGCGTGGCACCCCTGGCGGGTGGGAAAGGCGGACGCGATGCGGCCCCTGGGGACGTGATGGACGCGCTAGACGGGTCGGGGACGCGTAGAGTGTCTAATACTCTTCGTGTCCCCGCTGCTGGGCTTCTGCTTCACTTACTCTCCCTTCTTCTCGGTGTGTGCTTCGTTGTGGTGAATTGACTCTCGATTACTGTCTTGAGATATTCAAGGCTTTGTTGCGAGCAATTGGATTTGTTACTATTGTTGTTATCGGCTTGTGTTTTTATTTGGCAGACTGGGCGCGTGCCGGTTTCGAGACACGTTCTGTTCCCCGCTCTCGCGTCTACGGACTGAAGACGACAACTCTACACTTCGACTTCAACACCACCACGACACTATCTGCCATATCGATTATTGGCTTGCTTGGTCGATTGTCACCACTTTTTATTCGACTAAACCCATCTTTCCGACTTGGACACTCTTTACAATGGCTTCCATTACGCGCCAGCCCTTCGGTGAGCTTGGCGACTCTCGTCTCCAGATGCTCCAGAGCGCGAAGAACAAGCAGAATGGTAATTCTCACCTCCTAAGGTCTTTCTGACTCAGCTCTAAACGTGTTCTATAGCCATCTCTGCCAACTTCGATTCTCCCATGAAGCCAACTCCAACCCCATCCACCGGCAAGCGCCAGCGCGCTCCCGACATCTTCGAGCATGTCGACTCTGAGAACATCGACCCCTCTGTCTTCGCTTCACCAACCAAGAAGTCCAAGACCAGCTCCTCCCTCGACTTCGGCTTCATCAAGCCCTCCAAGTTCAACCTCGTCTCATCGCCGCAGAAGAGTGTCTCGCTCAACGCCACCCCCTCGGCCATGTCTACCCGCAAGATCCTCACCCCCTCCAGCACAAAATCAACCCCCATCAACAAATCCCGCGGATACCCCAAGAACAACCGCATCAGCGCCATCACCAAGCGCCGCGCCTCGTCCTCTCCCTTCCGCCGCGTCGACCCCCCCTCCTTCAACCAGGCCAGCCCCTCCCTGCCCTTCAGCATCGACGCCGCTCTCTCCGGCACCATCTCCAGCTACACTCCCAAGGCCAGCGTCGCCGCTACTCCCGTCACCGCACCGCCTGCCCCTGTCATCTCCTCCCTCGAAGACTCCATGCCCAAAGGCTGGTTCTTCGAAATTCACGAGGACACCCCCGAGCAAGAAGCCGCCAACCTAATGGAGCACTCCGCATCCGTCCTCGACATCTCGTCCGACGACGACGTGGCGACTAAGCAGCGCAACGAGGAGCAGGAGCGCGGCAAGGAAAACATTCCGCCGCCGGACTTCCTCCTGTCGCAGCCTCGTGTGCACTCTTCTGAAGTTGAAGTTGAGATTGCGATCGAGGAGACAGTCAAGCGCCCGCGCCTCCGCAAGATCGCGCAGGACGCCATGGATGAGGATCGTCGTCCGCTGGGCGATTTGGCTCCGTCGGAGTTTTATGGCGAGGGGTGTGATGCTAGCTCGTATGTTACTGTTGATGCGGGCATTGAGAAGCCGTCGAGTTTGTCGAAGGAGTTTGACTTTAGCTGCCCGTCGCCCGAGAAGGAGAAGGTTGAGGTTGTTGAGGTTGTCGATGCTGCTGGTGACCATAATGCTGCTCCTGTTGAGCAGCCTGTCGCTGACGTCGCTGCATGAGCGAGTCGAAGTTTCCTTTCTGGTATGGTGTATAGCTCTCGGGCATCACATTCTTTTCTTTTCCTTCTTTCTCTTGTTGCTGTTTGCCCCAGTTGGTGGTATTTCTTTTTGTCAAAAGGTCTGTGTTGGGTATAAGGTTGGATGCCTTGGCGTCTATGGTAATGCTTTCATGATACCTACTCTCTTGTCACGCGTGTGCTTTTTCTACTTCAATATATGATGACTTCAACCTGCTCTTCTTGTTCGTGTGATGTCTTGACTCCTGACTTGTATTTTCTCATAGTATTTGTTCGCAATGGGGATGATATATTCGACTGAAAAGGGAAGTGCTCTGGGCCATGTGGAATGGTAGCGTCTGCAGCATACTAATCAAGCTGCCAGAATGTACATCTACAACAACAATCGTATGCTGAGGAATGAGCCTCTCGTCTCGTATATCCGCGCCAATACTACGCGTTGATGACTCTGATGGTCGTCACCTACAAGACGGGAAACATCATACCGAATCCCAGCTCGGCAGTCTTATCCGCAGCTCAATTCAATATGCACGTCTCACTGCTTACATTTGCCTCCCTGGGCCTGATCTCCCCAGTCCTAGGCTATTCAACCGCCACCACACAAGTCTGCTCCAGCTTCTACGGAACAAAGTCCACCCAAAGTATCCCAAGACAAACCAAAACCAAAAAGTCCACCGCGACAGTCAGGCGCGTAAAAACGGTCAACCCGGTAAAGACAGTGACTCCCAAGCCTGTCACCCGAACTACTTCTCGATACGTGAGCATTACAGTGACCACCACGGCGCCGCGGAAGACAGATATATACACCACGACGGATGCAAGCACAATCTTCTCAATCGACACAGTTACGAGCACGACTGTAACCACGGTGTTTGAGTCGAGTGAAATCACACTGCCATACGCCACCACCACAACTACCATCAGCACCGATGCAGACTTTCTCCCAATCCTCAGCGACTATGCAAACTACGCGCCCGAGGGAACCGCAGACCCAACAACAACTGACAACTACGACTACACAACGGACGACTACGGCTACGAAACAGTGACCGGCGACTACCCCGAATACACCGGTACAACCTACTCCAACCCCACCGAAGTCCCCAACATCTTCGGCCGTGCCGTCCCCGCCCCAGCACGCTTCCCCACCTCCGTGTCCTGCGAGAAGAGAATCGTAACCTACACCACCATCTCCTCCACCTCCACCGGCCGCAAGACATCCACAAGGACCATCCCCGCGCGTACGACTACCGCAACAACCACAGGCACGCGCACAGTCCGCGTCCAGCGCAACCCGCGCCCCGCAAAGTCTACCACAACATTCAGCACCACATACATCGCCGCAGGCATCAACGTGCAAGTCTCCACATCCACGACCACAACAACACTAACACGCAACGTGCCCGGCACGACCGAGACCGCATACCCGGGCTGCAGCTCCGACAACTTCATCTCACAATACGGCGGCTACCGAATCCTCGGCGGCTTCGCGCCCCCGGACTCACCAAACGCCGTAAACGTCACACTCAGCGAGCCAAACACAGATCAACTGGGATGTTGCCAGCGGTACGTTGCCCCATCCCCCCCCATCTCCCCGCCCTATCTATTCTAACGCAACACGCCAGCTGCCAAACTCAACCCAACTGTGCGGGCTTCTACGCCGGCTACGGCGAGCAGTACAACCAGGACCGGTGTATTTTACTCCTCGCGGCCACGTGTGCACCCGCTGATGTGCTGTTTGAATTCACGGCGCCTAGGAATTATCAGGGCCCGCAGGACTTTGGGTATGTGGTGGGGAATGGGGCGTGTGGGCGCGTGCAGTATGATGGGGGGAGGTATGATTATTGATCTGTAGGGGGGGAGGGGGGTGTGTTGCATTTTCTCGTGGTTGAAGAGGAGGGGAGGGGAGGGGAGTAATGGTAGGTGGGGATGTGGGTTAAGTTCATTAAGGTATGCTTGAGTTTGAGTTTTTTTTTGGGGGGGGGGGGGGGGCGGTTTGCAGGGCGTAAT
>Ga0265780_10002588_pt1 | contig 24380 bp, 23 predicted proteins | sample P1T30metagenome_FD_192432 | JGI IMG/M metagenome (GOLD analysis project Ga0265780, IMG submission 192432) | Plant litter microbial communities from East Loma Ridge, Irvine, California - P1 T30 | ecosystem: Environmental > Terrestrial > Plant litter > Unclassified | place: USA: California... | reverse complement strand
GTCTTCTGTCTCATACTTCGGTGCAATGGCGAGTGAGTGCAGGAGTTCTTTGGTGGAAACCTCCGGTTTTCAGGATATCTCGCTCCTTTCTAAAGGTACCCAAAGACGAGTTCTCTTCACCCACTGTCACTTCATCCTTCACATATGCAATAAGAGAGGACATTGGACGCACCCATTATCTCGTGTTTTATGGGTCTCTCTATTCTAAACGAAGAGCGTACGACATACGATATACCACTTCCAGCGGCCGAATACGATATCCCGATTGACCTTTCCCCAACCCTTTCGACTTCGTCTTCGATACTAAGGATCCACTCCTCCTCCGCGACCCGAAACCCTCAACGCCAGTCCCGCAACTAGCCCGTCATATTCACTCGCACCATTGTCCCCCTCTCTGAACCACAAGCACCCCTTCTACCATGCCACGACTACGCGATATCAGGTCTCTTCTCTCGCACTACATGCACTGTAATGCGATATCGAGACTCGTCGTGCTGAACAACCAAAGGCCCGATTAGCGTCCCCCGATGAGCTGCGGCATCGATGTCTGGTACGGCGATCTGGAGGTACTGCGGAGATCTTAAGTATACTGGATGGAGTGGTGCCGTTGGGACTGACAAAAAGGCAGTCTGGCGGTCGATGTCGTTTAGCAAGGTTTGTGAGGGCATTGAATTTGCTTGGACGCTGGTCGTGGCGGTTTGCGCTGTTCGCGCTGTATCTGGCACAGTTTGGCTGACCTCCGCAAGCTGGTGGATGCTTCTAGGCGATATCTGTTCTTCCTGAGTCTCTGAAATTTCGCGGGATCTTTGCGGGGTGGAAATGGGACGCTTCTCGCATTCATTTTTGTTTGGCCAATCGTCGCGACGGGCGCCTCTCGGGTTAACGACCTCTTCTTGCGACAACTTCCCCGCCTCTTCTGCGAGTCGCATCCCATCGACGTCCTGCTCGGCAACATCGATGGCGCCCATATCAACATCCTCATAGATCACGGCCTGTGAGCTTCCATCATTTACAACGTCCGGATCGAAGAAGCTGACGACGGAGTCTTCATGGTAGTGTCGAGTGTTCACTCCACTCGACTTTGGAGTATGATACGTCTCGTCCTCGCTGTCCTCAAACCCCGCACGAATGCCCCCGGGAATATTCACGACTGGATCTTCGCCCATTACGAGATCTTCATCGACCTCCACATCCGCCTGCACGTCATCGCCTCCCGTATCGATCTCCTTCCGTGACGGCGAACCGCGCTGATCGCTCATCTTAGCATGCTCTCCAAGTTCATCAACAAATCTGGTACCCCAGCTTGGCCGCTCGTCTTCGGAAACAGACTCGACAGCGCGTGCTCTCTGCCCATGATGCATTCTCCTGCGCTTCGCAGGTCGCCCATCCTCGCTGATAGAGAACGGATCGACAATGATCATGGAAGATACTGCACTCCTATCAGTAGGCTTCCCTGCTACCGGATCTAAATCCCGTATCGGATCGACCGGCTGCTCAGTTTGCATCGGTACCTTGGGCGGCCGCCCGCGCTTCCGAGCTAGCGCAACTGGCGGAAGTTGCTCACCTGCCGGGACGAGCTTCTGAGGCCGGCCTCTCTTTTTTGCGCCCGTGGATACTGGGACGGCCGCAGTAATTCCAGATGCTTCAGCCTGGGCGACATTCGGAGGGCGGCCGCGCTTCTTTGGTATCGTCGCGATTGCAATGGCTGGAGCAGTGGCTTCCTTCTCGGTGATGGCTTTCCGCGGACGACCTTGTTTTCGCGGTATCAGGGGAGTCGAATCAGCTGGTGGAGCTTCCGATTCTGGCGCAACTTTCGGCGGTCGGCCTCGCTTCTTGGGAACCGCGGGGGCTGGAATGACTGGTAAACCTCTACTTTGTTTCTCTGGGGCGCTCTCTGTCGGTTGCATCTGCGGATTCGGTGGCCTGGAGTAGCCTAACAAGATGATTGACGAGTCGTCTTGGGCCTTCTCCTGGGGTCGATCACGCTTCTCCGGGACTGCAGGGACTGCAGCAGGCGATTGCTCTACTGACCTGACGTTGGGCGGACGCCCACGTCGCTTGGGTAGATGAGGGCTGGGCGAAGCCATGGGCGCATCCTCCATGATCTTTCGTGGTCGCCCGCGCTGCCTTCGCGCCGGGACGGCGGTGACATCAATGTCGGCAGTGTGCCGTTGAAGCCCAGCGTTCTTCTTTGGGGGCATCGTGAGTGTTTTCGAAAGAGTTGTGACAGTAGAGATTGCACAATGCGACCGTGGTGGGAGTGAAGGGTGGGGTTCAGGTTGCACAAGCTTGACTGATCGTGCCAAGACTTTTACGCGACTTGCGCGCGCCAGGTACCTAGGTACTGCGACGAAGGAAGCGACCACGGCCCACATTGTTCCAGCACACTGCTGCCTGGAAATTCACTGGCATACCTACTAATGCCGACTGCGAGACTCCTATCACCACCATGGGCATGGTGTGGTGCACATGACTGAACCCAGGAAAGCTGGACAAACCTTCAACATCCCGAGGTCGTCAATATCTGACGGATCAATTACGACCAGAACTCACGTGGCATACGATTACGATCAAGGAAAGCTATTGCAGTAGGTAATTTAATTTGACGCTAAACTAATTAAGAATGCTGAACAAAAGTTGGATACGGGTAATAACGCCCTTCCGGAAATTCGGAACGACAATCGTCGTGTATGGCCTCCACAGCGGACGAACTCGGTAACAGATCATGAAGAGCTGCCGATGAGTAAGATAGCGTAGATCTACTACGCGGTTTCTCCGTCAACGCTCTGACCCATGATCAGCTACACGAGCATCAGAGAAACTTCAGCACTTTCCTTGACGTAACGCCCGATTCTGAATCATTGCGATCCTCTAGGACGTTCACCCCAAGCCGTGCCGAATTCCGCTTCTACAGGTATCCATTGCGCTTCCGTCTTGTCTTTCGTCTCGTCTTGTGATTTGGAGATCGTGGTGGAAGAAGTATCATCCTTTGAACGGGTTGGATGCTCGTCTAGCCGAAGCGCTGGCAAAAGCATGGAGCGCTCGATCCTACTTCCTTCAAGGCGTATCTCTTCCGGGAGATTGAGACGACGCAACACGGATGCTTCGACCATTGCGTAGACCATAATAGCCATGCAGCTACACAGTATACACATGCGTACAGTACCGCGGTCGACGTCGATGCCAAACCCCAAGGCGATACTGGCAACAACAAAACATAAATGGCTCATGTGCGCCACAACTTCCATGCCCTTGCAGATGTCAAGCGCCAACCCTTCGATCCCCGAGTAGTCCTTATAACCCTCCGCTGGTTTGTCTAGCCCTGTCTTTTTATCGATCCAGTCATTCAGGCCTCTAGCAGTTTGTATGAGATATTCATGTAGGGATATCCTGAAGTAAGACAGGGTTCGTGATGTGTGGTGTAAAGTACAAGATAGCATGTTGACCAAAAGAAGCAAGTCAATGAGTGCGAACTGCGTGCCCTGCTCGTGAGCCTCGTGGAGCACCTGGCTCCCTAGGGATGTATAGTTTGTTTGGTTCATCGTGCTTTCCTGGTCCTTGGTACGATCAAGTTGGTTGTGTGTATTCGAGAGATGTTGTCTTGAGTTCTGGCTGGAAGCATTACGTCAGCTTTTGTAGGTGCCGCCATTTTCCACTGTGCTTGCCGGGCTCTCATCACTGTTTACATACAAAAGAAGTCTTCAAGCATAGGAAGTTTGGTGGTGGACATTTTGACTTGTTGGTGCACATTGAGCGAGTGAATCATCGACATCGATCGAATCACATGAGCCGAGGAATGGCCTCCTGTCGAGAACTTCAAGAGTACTACAACACCAGAAGGCTGCAAAGAAGTATGGACACGACATAGGGTCTCATTTTGTCATACATGCAGAAAAGGCGGCGATGGACTCCAATCTATTTCCCCTGCTCGGCGAAGCGTTCCCTCAAAGACTTCTCTTCCTTCACATCGCGCGGCACATCCTCTAGCTCGCTGCAAGATTCTCTCTCGACTTCCGACTCATACATCTGTTGCTTCAGAAGCGTATTCTCTCTATCCTTTGCTTCGCATTCGTTGCATGCTTCTTGCGTTCCACTTCTCCTCCTTTCATCCAACAGGTTGGTCCGCCATTCCTCCATCACGTCCATGGTGGTCTGGTTTTGCTTCTCATGTTCTGCAGCTTCGTATATGTGCGCCAGGACAGCAACGCGCGGCAGGTCTGACGAGTCGAGTATTTGACCCTCGAAACTGGGGATCAGAATGCGCATGAAGTTGTCGGGATGCTCACGATGAGCGTTGCTTCTGCGTGTGGGGGTACGGTCAGGTTGTGTGGAAGGTCGGGTAACTCGGTGCTGGTCACGCAGACTCTTGAGATACTCCGACACCTTGTAGTTGACCGTTCGACCTGTCTCTGCTTCTTTCTTGTGTCTACCCAGCTGGTTGGCAGAGTCTTCCGCGCCCATGAGGTCGACGATGGTAAGGATGCCCCTAAGCGTGCCGTCGTTGCGATGGTGTACCCGAAGCTCGAGCCAGGAAGGGCCACGAGAAGACGTAGGTTTGTCATGATGTTTGGCGCGGCGCCGGATAGATTCACTTCGTAGCTTCTTGAGTTCTTCGGTCGAGTCGCACACCGTGGGTGTCATGTATCCGCCGCCTTTTCCTTGGTAGCGGAAGTAGAGGCCCGTGTTGGAATACAGAAACACATCGGCCCGCGAAGACTCGCTGTTGCCTACTACAAGCTTACCTTCCTCACGTCTCAGTAGATCATGGGGCGTGTTGCAGCACACCTCCACGAAAGAGACGTGGATCTGGAATTGGGGGAAAGCGAGAGCAGCAAAGCGATCGAGGAGTGAGGGATCAGCTGCGTTGGGCTCTATGGTAGTGTGGGTTTTGCCCGATTGCGTTTCGCCATAAGTGATGAGCATGATGTGCTGTCCGTGTAAAGCGGTCTGGATCATCGGTTCGAGTTCATCGAAGACGTTGGCAGTAGGGCAATGGGGACCAAAGACACGCCAGAAATTGTAGGCTTCGTCCGCTCCGTTGATGATAGAGAAGTCGTTCCACTTCCATTTCGAGATGGGCCGCGACGGTGCTTTGTTGGCAGATCCTTGGGCGGGCAACTTGGGCCGCACGCGGCAGTAAAGCAGGACCGGATTGATGTGACGGAAGAGTGCCTGACGGGCTTTCTTCAACGACTCATTCATCTCGCTAGTGGCGTCTTTCCTGGCTGCGTCGAGTTGGATGGGTAGTTCGCCGAGCTCATGCCCTAGCTGTCGGTTGTCCTCTTCCAGTAACATAATATGTGCATTGCACTCTTCAACCCTGCGTTCCAACTCTTTTTTGCGCCTTTCGAGACCCTCCAGCTGATCTTGCAAATCTTTATCAAGTACGTCGCGTCGGCAGAGCTCATCTTCAATCGCGTCGCACGTTAGTTGCGTGGCCCTCCTGGCGACTCTGAATGCGTCGGCTCGGGAGAGGGCCATGTCGGAAAGCACTTGGGAATACTATGATCATGGTCAGGAATGAGAGCGCTTTAATAGCTGTTTCCTCGTTGTAAGTAGTCGGTCTTGCATTCAATTGAAAGTGCCTTTGTTACGCGTCGCTTGAGATGACGCTCACAGCCGGCGCTGGTCTCTGTCTAGCCACTATCGGCTTAGCGTCCTCACACCGCGCAACTACCTCAAGTGCTCGGCCTCACAATCATCCCAACGTTGGAGAGCGACACTGTTACGCTTGTTTCCGCGATCTGCCCACTGTTGAGCTATCTACACAGTTCACACTTCATATAAAATCTGTATACCACCCATTTATCGCTGCCATCGTGTCGTGATTATGACCGCGCAAACAACCGCTGGATTTCTAAAGCACTTGAAGGAAGCCATACCACCATTAGCTGTTCAAGCAATCGATCCTACCATCACATTGAAACCCTCTTCGCACAGGCAGATATTAGACGATCCACCAGACTGGCTACCTATAGCTCGCAGTCAATCGATAATCTGGCAGGCCTGCGCAGAGTTGCCGCGCCCAGTTGACCTAATGGAACGTCATACCGACCCAAAGACTCTTCTTCCGATACTATCGGCATTGCCATCTCATCATCGCTTGTATGCTTCGACGTCACCGGTCGTCGATCGCGCTCTATCGATTCAAGTGCTCGCCTCACTGGATGCATCACACCAGCGACTGGTCTTGCGAGTGGAAGATGATAGCGGACGAGGGAAGACCATACCCTCACAGCTATTGTTAAAAGACATGCTCGTCTCATGGCAGTCGGATTGCGTTGTGGCCTTACGACATAAATCGCCGGCCAAAGACTCAGTTCACAGGGTCTACATAACGGCAATGTCCAAGACGCAAGCGGACAACTGGTACCTTGCGTTGAAGCAACTTTCGGTTGGAGCATGGGAGTAGCACAGGTGCTCTTCTCATTCAACTACGGCCTCCAGATCAACTACGAACGGTCCCCCCAACGACTCAATCCCGCGGTCATCTCACATGCACGACCTCGTCTTCTCCTCCTTCAAGTCGCCCTACAGCTGCGCGACCTTCATCAATTCCTCCAGACCTGCCGTGATCCCATGCGGGTTCTTCCAAGTGTCCACGCATCTTTCATCGTCCTTCACCTCCTGCGCTACCTCGATCACTGTCGTCAAATACATACCGTCCTCCCCGTTGAACTCAACATGGTTGGTGTGGAAGTCGGATCGCAAAGGGCGTTCTCCCAGATTCCTCTTTTTGTCATCTTTCCAGCCCAACTCTATGACCTGTGCGATACGCGCGTACAGTGTGCAGAGATATTTCATGTAGTTTTCTTCCTCGGGACTGACGTTTTCTCGGTGGTGGAAGCCCTTGTAGGCGTACTCAAATACAGACTGCATCACAAAGCCCATGTTGTGCATCCGATCAAAGGCGTCTTTGTAGTCCCTGGTTTCGATGATTTCCGTGGTCCTGGGTCTGACCCGACCGTGTTGGAGCTTCAAGTTGGCGATCTCGACATTTTGTTGTTCAAGAAGATGCTCGTATTCCGAAATCTTGGTCAACATGACGCGGACGAATTGTCCCAGATCCGGATCACGACGACTCGCTGCTGCGTGTGCCTCGTCGGCTGACGGGTTGTCGTGAAGAACTCCAGTTACAAAGTCTTGCACAGCCTTATTCATCGACTCCCACTTGACCATCGGATCGATGTGACGAATGACCTCTTTGAAGTTTTCTTCCAGCAACTGGATGCGTCCGTTGGCATCGATAAGCTCGAGCTCTTTGGCTTGGGCCTCCTTAATGCGCTCGTCGTACTCGCTCAACTTATCGAGAGCCTGGCTCAGGCGTGTGGTGATGTCTTGGTTTTGTTGTCGGTAATAATGAAGGGTGTCGTTCGCGGGACGTCTGGCTTCGCTTTCCAGGAATTTGTTTTGGAGGTCCTGAAAAGATTTGGAACCTGATGATGCCATATTTTTGGTAGAGGCGATGCGCGCAATGAAAGAGATGGTATCCTTGTTTCAGACTAATGTGATGGATGTGGTATAGTTGATGATCACGAATTGAATATGGGATTAGTGCGACGTGGGTGCCTCGACCCGGGAATATATAGTCACGCTGATAGAAAGCAGGAGCTTGGTCTGTCAAACAAAGCTTCAAGTATCGTGTAGTTTCGCATTACATATTATCACTCTGAATAAAAACACGAGCGTCGTCTGAGGGGCACGCGTGACATTAGAAAATTTGCCTCGCTGCGACGCAAATGTGAAACAGAAAGACTCGCAGCCTCGTCGATTTTGCCGGATGCGAGTCTTTCGTTGCTGTAAGCGTCGTCCGAGAGCCTGATCACTTCCATCGTGGGCGCTTTCTACACAACCTACAAGAACATAAAGCATCGTTGTTTCTCTTGAACTAGGACGGCGTTTACCCTGCTACCTTGCGAACGATCTCTGAACGGAATTTTACACCTCCGGTTGCAGAAGCTTGCTTCCTATACCTCGAAGCCACCGTCCCGCGTCCTTGGTCATCCATTCAGACTTGACTTCAGCCATGGATTATCTCCGCCTTATCGATGCCCTGTGGTGGCTCATGCACCCCAACACTCTCTTTGGCCTGTTCAGTCTTCTGGCGACTACTGTCGGTCTCTACCTTGGCATCCAAAACACCCTACTCTTCGGCCTAGTCCTTGTTCTTGGCTACTTCTTCGGCCGTAATGGTGCATCGTTCAATTGTCCTCACTGGTACCTCCGTGGCGTGCCCATACCAGCGGATATGAAGCCCTCTGACCGTGAGGCTTGGATTACCAGGTTGCGCGGTGAGCTGGCAAGATTCGGTGTCATCTTTGTACGAGAGCGTAGCGAAGGGATGTCTGGTATGTCGGAAGTTGCTCGCGCAGCGTATATCGAAGAGTTGTTCGGACGACTGCATGACGCTGCGGATGCGATGACGGACGAGGAGAAGGGGACTTATGGAAAAAGGTTGGCAAGGCAGTTCATGTGGTTCCAAGAAGGTTCGGTAGGCTGGCTCGGCATGGGAGGCTCTTTGCCGCCGATGCCACTTGGAGTAGGAGAATATGGTAGCGGTTACGGTGGAAGACACGGTTTGACGTGGACAGGCAGAGACTGAGAGTGAGATTCGAGCAGTAGAAAGGTCAGCTGAAAAAACATCTTAGGCAGTTGTCAGTTTTTGACAGGCTCGATGGTGGCGCATGTATTCGGAAGTCGCGATGTTCGTATTGTAATACGATGAAGTTTGATTGGAGCGATAAGCCTCAGTTCAACTGACATTGTGCCTAGATATATCGGTCATTGGCGCGGTCTGCACCACAAGACGGCGTTGCAATTCGCGGGTGTAGCACCATCAAGGTCTCCCGCGGAGCTGTTGGTCCATACGGGCGGATCGTGATACCAACGGCGTCCGGGCGCGCCATCCCGGAAGACTGAAAAAGTTTATTTTCGTCGAATCCGTAATGTTCTCAAACCATTCATTGCGCAGCGAGCAAATCTGGATGCCGAGGGTCGCGGTGCCCCTATGAGGCAGGACTTGCGCGGCGTAGAGGTTGCCGACCTGGATGAACGCGACACTCATCGAGAGTAGACAACCACCTCGCTCTCCTTTGCCACGTCAAACATGGAAGACTTCATAAGAACTTGAGTCATCGCTGATGGCGAACTCAAGCCAGCGATGTTGTCGATAGGAAGGGGCTGGTCGGAGAACGATTGATGGGCGTGGTAATAAGGTTGGTGAGGACAAACCTGGGGACCTCGAGAATCGCCGGAACACGTGATATCGAGGGGCAGCCCCTGCGCTATCCCCGAACCAGACAGCTTTAGCTTAGCGTCGAGCTCAGCTTAATTCAATTTTGCTCTCGACACACATCCCTCAAATCACGACCGAAGTACCCAATGATCGCATACGGAATCGCCTGTCAGAGTAAACATTCATACCGCCACCCCTCCTCCGTACGGCAGAAATGGCAGTCCGTTCGTGACGATATTCGCCACCACGGTGGCAGCGAACGACGCTACGATACAGACACGTGCGCCCAGGCTCGTCTCTATGATGACAGACATGGCGATAGATGCCGAGATTCCAGAGGCTTTACCGCTGATTGTGTTCATAGCCCATGAATTTACGTGGAAGCAGGAATGAGTCTTCGTCAACGATTGCGTTTCGCATATAACTTCTTTCGAGCAGTGTACACGACATTACCCGAGCAAAAACGAATTTGAACTGCATTTTTGCTACCTGCTATACTACGTACGAGTTTCAGTGGCTCCCTCTCTGCTCTTCATGTCCTTACTGCCTGAGTAAGTTCGCGCAACCGCCTACCATGCGCGCATCATGTTAACTTCTCTCTCGCACCTTGCCTTTTTTGTTGGAAGCTACGTTCACGCAATTTATGCCCTTTCAGTGTCGTCGGTCTCGTTGGGGCTGACGTTTGCATCAGTTGCGTTGATTGCATTGGCTTCGTCGGTTTTGTCGGGTTCGTCGGAATACTTCTCTGGTATCCAAAAAGGTCTGTACCGGGGATACCAATCATCCAGATCGAATGGAGCGCTTGGCTGAGACGGCGACGTGGTGCGGTCCGAGATTGGATCAGCCGAGCAGCATAACACGACCAGAACAATCACCACGATAACTGCGAGTTTGGCGTAGCGCGTTCGTAAGAGGGCCCGTAGGAATCCCCGAAGACGGCCAGATGACGTATACGCCCACCAACCTCCAGCTATAGCTACGGCCGAGCCTATGGCGGCCTTGGTCCCGACATGTTCAAGTACGGATGCCAACATGCTAGACAGATATTTGCTAAACCTATTGGCTGGCTTCTGTAATGGACGAGTTGTTATTTTCCAGGGGAATTGAAAGAAGTATCGGAAGTATGGCTTGAAGAATGCGACTTCCAGGCGATAAATATGGGGTCGTGAACAAAGAGAAGTTTGCTTGCGTTTACAATGCTTGCTCGGACACACAAGTGAACGTTTCGAGGACATCGAGAACAATCTCCATAGTACCGAAACAATGTCTCAGGGTTTTGGGGAGGAAAGATATCTTCGCATCTAGGTGCCACGACTTGGTATCGTGAGTACTCCAATACTGCCGATGGTCGTCTCGCCCCTCCGTCTTTTCGCTCCCTCGTAGACATATCCCTTATGTCCTTATACCATCACCCAGGAATTCTCTCCGCGCGCTCTGATCGCCGACCCTCAATCACATTGGCCATCATCGCTGCCGCTGTCACTGATGATGCTTGCACTTAGCTGCGCGGGGGCGTGTTCGACGAATGCAGGAAACTGCGAATCACCCACCCGCTTCGGGAAGTCGAGGAAGCTCCCAAAGATCTCCCAGAGGAGATCATGCATCAGCGCATCGGCACCTGACTGCTTCGCTAGTTCCGGTAATCCCAGTTTCCGCAGATGACGGAAGGCCACCTCGCTCGATTTGATACCATCGACTGCTTGCTCGCCACCCTTCGTCATCGTCTTGAGCTGCGTATGGTGTAATACCGATCCCAGATGCACAATGCTTCCAAGGCCAAGGTGCACACCGATGAACTCGTACTTTCTCCCATGATCTTGCCAGCCGCGTAACTTCTCTGCGAAAACATTCGGCGTCATACCACCGGGCACATAACCGCCACAATGTGAGAACAGGCGTCGCACCGCAGACGGACAGAACTTCCCCCTCACTTGGCCAGCGTTGCCCTTCGCTACCCAGTTGGCAGGATCCATTGTAGAGGCTATGTGGAAGAAGATGGCGTATACCACATATTGGACGCTGGTCAGCGCAGTAACACGCTCTGTAGCGAGCATATTGCCCACATGCGCGGCGTAGACGTCCATAAAGGTAGTACCTTTGTTTCGCTTACCCAGAGCGCAGGTGTCTCGCAGGACGCCTAGACCCATGTTCACGACAGTCACTTGCTCGGAGTCGAGTGCGATGTCTTCGCGCGTCAGCCTCGACCACCTTCTCCACCATTCAATTGACTTCTTGTCTCTCTTCTTCGAAGGTCGGGACGTAACGTCATCATTGCTGCCACGCTTTCGCTTTGGTCCTTGGTCGCACGATGGAAGCACAAATGGCATCAAGGCTGTCACGATCTGCACCGTGTGCGGGTCCCACTCGTCGTTCGAGTTGAGATGTTTAAGATTGAGTACGTCCTATGTGGATCAGCGGGTATCAATCACTGCAAGAGATGCGAACTTACATCCACAGCGAACATTTCGAAGAATTGTTCAACTCTGATTTTAACACCACTTGGGGTATTGTCGAGTAGAAATGACGTGGCGTGGTCGTCCACACCCGGGCTAACAGACGGCATTCTTCGGCAAATAGCCATGCTCAAGTCTTCGACCGTGGAGCTGAGATTTAGCTCCATGAGGTCATTCGGGTATACTTGTTGATCGATAGATAGCGTGTTTTGCACGTCGTCTCCTGATTGGCAATGTTCGAATGGTGGTATGATTGGGCCACCACAGCCGACTATGCTTGTATCCGCGTTCGTGGAGTATCCAGTTCTGTCAAGGTCGGAAAGGAAGGACTGGTCGCCCGTGGACGATGATCCGCCAGAAGCTAGTTCCACTAGTTGCGAGAAGGTGTCCAGAACCCCATGTTCATTCATAAAGCTGTGAATTTCGGCCCTATCCTTTGGAGTGATGATGTCAAAGGGTGGACCCATAGTCGGGTCCGCTTCCAAGTTGTTCGAGGTATGCGGGTTGCAGCCTGTCGAATTCTTTCCCACTCCTTCCATTATTCCATGGGGGCATTCAGTCATCGTGGATGTCGTGTGTGTGTAGCCTATCGCAGTCGTGAAAAGCGCCGGATGATTGAGGCAGCAATACTATTCGCGGATTCAATGATTATGGAAGCAGAAAGAGGATGTTGAGATACGGTGGTGAAGGCTTCACAAAGATGGGCAACCCCGGATGCAAGAAGAGCTGGACGGGCTTTGGCGACGGAGGAAGGCACTCCATGGACGCAACTCCTGAAGAGCCATCTCGTGGAACAGCTGGCGCAAGACATAAAGCCGATTTTGCTGCGGCCTGGAATCCGTGGAAACGCTTTTGTGGACGAGGTTTGTGATGGGATGCGTGATCAAAGCTGGGACATGGTCTGCCGGACCGTCTTGCGAACCATGATCTTTGTCATACCGTCAACAGGAAGCGGATGATCAGGAAATTTGCGTCGCTGCGCAGCAAATCCGAGACATTGCGCATATATCGGCTGCGATGGATCTGTTCACGCAACGGAAGAAAGACGAGTCACGTGGCGATATGCGTGCATCTGTGAAGGTTGTGTGCTGTGGTGAGACAGAGCGCGCTTGGGCCTCGACTCATATCAGATACATTCGTTTCCTGCGAGGATGACGCAGGTTTGTACAGCCCTTTTCAAGTCCTACAAATCTTCTAGATGTACGCGCTTTGCGCATTCGCGTACAAGGTTCACTTCTCCTGACCAGCGATGGAGAGCACACGACAATTACGTCCTAAGGACTGCGTTATCCCATTCGGTCCCTACAAGAACCAAACGCTGGACCAGATCTATAAATCCGACTCAAACTACATTCGCCAGCTCATGAACACTGTGGACGATCTTCGACCGTGGCCCGAACTTCATCGGATTATATCAGGGATCAAAGTTCGGCAGCATGATAACGACAAAGAAAACACCAAGCGTCAATCACCCCAAACACGATCGGCTCTCGAAGACATTCATACCGTAGTGGCTGGATCATCATGTCTGCCCAAGAGTATACTTCGCCCCTCTGTTCGCACGCCAACATCATGTATTGCTACTGCTCCTGAGATCAACGCGCGGTCCAACGAAACAGTTCATCCGTACAAGATTGCTCAGCAAGAACAACGCCAATCGAGCTCTCGTATAACCCAAAGGCGGAACACACCCACACAAGCCAGCACTTCGAGATGTTCGATGACCAAGCCATCGTCCGCCACTGTCACTATCAACCCAGAGCGGGCCGGATCGAAATGCCCCGAATGTCCAGAAATGGTCAACCAAAAGGGTCCACATTCGTCGGTCACCGCATCTCTACCCGTTCCTGGTGCGTTTCCAACAATAGACGATGACTTACCGCATGGAAGAGACGCGCAAAAGAAATCAATTCCGATCCAGGCGACGTCAGATCCTTCCCACGTTACGAAGCAGCCAAAATTCGCCCGTTCTTCGTCTACCTGGTCTTCCATGGAGGAGCGGGTCAGATCACCGAAAGGTAGCGCCAAGTCGACCGACCATCCGATTACCGAAGAACACTGTGATTCGATGCTGTCTAGGCCTTCACAGACATCCGATGCTGATCCTCCCATTGGAATTGACGACTACAATACTCGACGAACAAAGGCGCAGTCAGTCGACAGAGCTGACCCTATGCAATCATGCGACGTTAATGTTACTGGCCAACCCAGTCGGCAAGAAGCTGAAGATGTCAACGTTATCACCCGAGAGCCAACGGTATCACCTATAGGCCTGAGACGAGCAAGACATGACACTCACGAGGTGGAACCGAGAAAGAAACGCCGGATGACCAGCTTGGAAGCTGTCGAAGACATTCACAGCCATGTTAGTAATTTGCAGATGCAGCTTCAGTCTACCGGTGGCTGGCTGTTCCAAAAGACAGACGACTCAGTCACGCGCGCTGCATCAAAATTGGAGACTAAAGTCGAAACGGCAACCACGGAGATCCATGGCCAGATACGCGACTTCCAATCCCAGATCAGCACGCAGGTCCGCGAGAGCTGTGCATGGTTACGTGATCAAGTTGTGCCAGCTAACCAGATCTTCACCAGTCTGCATGCACACATCTCGACCCAGTCCCAGAATCAATCAGACATACGCATGGCGCAGACCATAAAACTCAACACTTCCATCAAGGCGGCAAATGGCCATATCCAATCACGGTTACTAAAGAACCAAAAGCGTCAGAACGTTCAGTTCATGGATGTAAGATCTCGCCTAAAAGGACTACGGGGTGAGCTGCAAAGAGTCGAGGCAACCATTCAGCATCAAGGAAGCCAAATTCAAGCCGGCCTTTTGTCCAACTCATCCATGTTGGCACAAGAACTGAGGCTGGTTCAGAAAGGCCAGGAAACCTCGACACAACAACTACAAGACATCCACGACAGATCTCTGCCCACCGTATCTAGTCTAGGGGTCAATCCAAGTACCATGATGACCATGATACAGGGTATCTACGGCCAGCTAAACCCTGGCTCGGCTCTTGGAGATCCGCCGGCAGATGAACGCACCCTCTACCAGACCCTTAGCACGATCGAAAAGACAGTGGAGAGACTCGAAACTCATTGGATACCAACCTCGGAAGATGCCACTGAGCAAGCATCAGGACTGGCTCGAAGTGAGGTATCCGACAAGATCTTAACAATGGTGGAGCAGATTCACAGTCAGTTGGCCAGGGGCGACAGCCTTGTTGAGGAATCGAATGTTATGACTTTGGATGCGCCAAAAGATCAGCTTGCTCAGTCGACTGGTGCTCAGTCTCTCTCACCAGAAGTTGTCCGAATGATGGAACAACATCATATGGCTGTGCTCGAGCGGTTTGAGCTTCTCGGGCAGCAAGTAGCTTTCACCCGCCCCGAGTCTAGTCAGAGTGGCGCCGAAGAGATCGATTTCCTACTCGTCCAGATCGAAGATGCTCGTCGTGTTGAGAGCCAGATTGAACTTCACATCATCGGAGACCTAGAAGCCCAGCTAGCCCACGAACGGGCCGTCTACACGAAGTATCTGGTCAACGCAGCAGTCCAACGTGGTCGCAACAGGATCTCCTTAGTTGATGTAGCGCCAGAGGAGCATTTCTGTGAAGATGATGGCTCATGGCTTCGCCCGTGGGAAGCAATCTCCGGGGTAATGGCGGAAGCTGACGCTCTCTTTGCCGAATCTGATCGACGGCACCTGGCACATGAGCTTCACTGTGAAAGACGCCGCAATGCTTTGAGAGAAACGCGGTTGCAATTCATGCCCAAGCGGATCGATATAGCCATCGAGTGGGATCTTGAACTCGTCGAGTCGCAAGCCGAGTATATCCAGCTCCTCACAAATCATGCCCCTACTTGCCCTGCGGACAATACTTCACTCGCACTACCTATCGATGCGCTGGGGCATACCCTTCCATCTGCGCTTCGTGCAGGCGCCCTTGGGCGAGATCTTCCTTCCGCGCTGGACCTTGCTACTGATCTCTTCACGTTGCAAGCTCAGAACGCTGTGCGGACAGCAGCAGAGAAGGTTCACGAAGAAGACTCTGCACGTCTTTTCAAAGGTCTCGAGGGTATGCGGAAGTATCTATCCATGCTTCATGGGCGAAGTGATCTGGTATTGTTGAAGAGAGCGATAGAGAATTTGCAAGCGGGGAGGGAGTGGAACAGCGACAATTTGATGGGGGAGCTGAGCCTTGAGGGCACTCTTGACACGTGATAGATTGAGCGAGAGCTGTAGCAAGTCCTTATCATAGCTACGAGTAGTGTATAAAATGTCAAGTATTCTTTTCGCCATACGACGGAACGCCATTCAGCCCCTACGAGTTCTTGACATCATGTGAGTAGCTCATGCATTGCGGGTAATGTTGGTAGACCTGGTACAAACTTCAGTGCATCATTGCCCCTCAATGCGTTCAGACCGAGATGCATGAGTGCGACCATGAAGCGAGACATATCCATGAGAAGTCGGTGTTGCACACAGTCCTGTCGTGCCTATCTCCTCGTGGTCCCTCCGTGCACACATCTGATGAGCAGCGTCGCAGGCATATGTTCGCATACTGTAATGCTTATCAAGTACTATATAAACAGGCCCGCTCCAGCCCACATAAGTTTCGACGTCTCCTCATTGAACTGCAACGTTCACCTCCTCTGAGCGACCCTCATGGCTACTTACCATTGCCGTGGAACTTGCAAGAACGGAACACCATGCGGAAACCATGCGACACGGGTTGTTGGCATAGACGATACCGGCTTGTCAAAGGCGATGGACACTACCCCAAACCGTTGCGCAAAGCATGTCGACCAAAAGAACGACTACAAGACCCCGACCAGAAAGCCAACACCACCAAGTTCCAAGAAGCCCCTCGCAGCATCAAGCTTATCCAGCTTCATGCCGTCTTCTCCCGGCAATAAAAAGAAGACGACAACCGAGCAGAAACGCAAACCATCAACAAGTATCTCCATCATCAGCAACACCAGCAGCGACGATGAACTAGCCTTCGAAGCCGTGGATACGCCAAAGCCCAAGGGAATCATGAAGCGTTCTACGCCAAAGCCAGAGAAGGACACCGTCAAGCCCAACGAATCTGTCAGTACTAGACGCTTCGCCTCCAAGCGCCCCGTTGTACTTGATTCTGGAGATGAAGACGAGGTCACACCTCAGCCTCCATCGCGCAAACGAGTCCAGTTCCCAAGTCCGACCCCGTCCCGATATGGCACCGTCTCCGACCGACTCAAAGCTGTTGTTGATGACACTGCTAATGCCGCTAAACCAAACGCAATCCGAGACGCCCTTGCTACCACGCCTTCAAAGGTTGCGAAGCCCACCACCGTCGCATCTTCCTCGACCAAAGGCAAGAAGCCGACAAACCAAGCCATCAGCAACGCACTCCAGAAATCTTTCCCTCCGCCTTCCAACGACGGTAAGAAGGATATCCCAGTAGTTGCTTCATCCTCCCGACCTCCAACTCCGACGACGAGACCCGGCAAGCAGTCCGCCGCCAAGAAGCCAGCCACCAAGACTGTTAGTCGAGTACGGAGCCCGGAGATGGGAGAATCTTCGTCGCATCCGATCCCATCAATCGAAAGAGCCGGCACCTCGCCCCCAGCCCGTCCACTTCCCGCCGCTACCCCTACCCGCAAGTCCCCCCGTACGCGCTACATTCAGCCCGAACTCCGGGTCCTCGATGGAGCACCAGTTCCTCTTCTTCCCAACGACCCTACCCTCGCTGCGCAAATGGAAAGTGTGCGTCGATCGGGTCTTCAGAACGCTGAGGACATACGTAAGTTGCTGCTCCGGGTTGAGGTGTTGGAGAAGGCGCTAGAGATGGTGGCTGGGGCGGATAAACCGAAGCATCGGAAGCGTGAGCAGATACAGAAGGAGAAAGGTAAAGAGAAGAACATTGAGGATGAATTCATCTTCACTTGATGTCGCAATGGTGGTGGAAGAGACGGGAATGGGGAGGTTAGAGTGAGAAGATGCGGTCGCTGGTGTGAAGTGGAATTGAGCGTCTGTGATAGGGCGGGAAATGATGTATTGCTCGAAGGATGGAGGCGACCTTGGGTATATGTATTGGATAGCGCAGTAGATGGTATGAAAGATCGAAAACTGGACTTGATGTCAATCTTGTATGCAAACGTACGCCCGCGGAACATTAGCGATGGACCATGGTAGCATAGTTCTCATACATACCATTGTCCCAAGAGTATCCCTCCGTCTTCCGCCCAGCCTCATAGCTCATTGCCATTGCCAGCCCCTCCATCTCCTTCAACTTCCTCATCCTGGTGATTAGCCATGTCCTCGACCTCTCTACCCACCAGCCCTATTCTCGCATCCATCCCACGACCCCACCGCCCCACCCAGCGTCCAAAATCTTGAGCCACCTCACTAACAATCTGGCCTGGGGTCGGGTCCTTAGGTGCAGGGTTGCCTAAGCCAACGACATCGTTCATCCAGGCATTGAGGTTGGTGAGAGAGCGGTCAACAGGGCCCAAGGCACGTTCGGCGCGAGCGGTCCAGTTCTCTTGGTCTAGCGCGACGACGGCGTCTTGCTGCTGGCGAGACGGTGATGGTGGTGATGATTGTGGTGGAGACGGTGATGGCGGTGATGATGTTGGTGGAGACGGTGAGGCTGAATTGAGTAGTACATTTGCAGGCGGGTCGTTGTAGTGCTGACGTTTGGTGGTGCGGTCTTCCAATCCTGTCTGTGGTTGCTTACGCTTTTCGCCATAACTTGGCTGCGGGGATGACGTTGAAGCAGCGTCTTGCTCTATGTCGTCATTGCTTACTTCTCCGCCTTCAGCTGGGTGTGTTGCAGCATCCACTTCATCCTCGCTTTGAGGATCCGTTTCAGCATCTTCATTTGCATCGACAAATTCATCGTCATCTTCGTCCGCATCATCTTCCTTCTCTTCCGCTCCAACCAACCCACTCGCCCCCATCTGGGCTTTTCGCTCATCGTGGGCGGCCAAAAGAATCGCTCGATCGACCTTCTTGGAGGGCATTGGTGTAGGCTTCAGCTTGCGCCTGTTGATTTCTCGTCGTAAGTTGTCGGACGTCCATGCCATGTACGCTTCCATTTTCGGGTACGTGGCGATTGTTCAATATCAGGAAACGCCGAAGTGTAATGGGGAAGGCATCGAGCTTGGTTATATGTCGAGCTTGCGCTTGCTCAAGCGGGTTTGCTGTCCTTTGTTTACGTCACATCGAAGGGCCTGTCACATGCTGGAAACAGGATCGTGTCGAAGACCGTGGTGCTGGACGACTGCGACATGTGTTCCGCAACGATGAGATATATCGGACATCAATTTCCATTGTGGGTCAACATTGAGATGCGTACAGTAATGCTCGACGACATGAAAAAGACCTTGCCTATGGCAAGTGACATGTCGCGATGCACCCATCCCTCGACAAGCAAGAACCGAGAACACACTAGACCCGGAAACTTGAAAGGGTCTCAAGTCGGTCGGATGGGCACGTGTATCAGGCCTCATGGCAGAACGTCGTTGCCAGTATCGATATGGGGCTTCATGTCGGCAGACCCAATGCTGACGCCTTGACGAACCTGCTTGCCGACCTTCCATATCCATTGCTTCTTGTCCTCTGCATCCATATCTTTGGTGTGCGCCGGAAGTGTGTTGGTCCATGCCTGGGGGTTGACCGCTGCCAAGTAATGATCTAGATCGTGCTTCGACATGCTCAGTACGTCTTGCTCTCCCTTCAGAGCTACAAATAACTGATTCATCCAAGTTATCTGAGGTTTCTTCTTGTAGTAGTCGGTAGCATCACAGGATGCTGCAAAGATCTCGTGGCACACTTCCGACGGCAGTGGTTTTGTCCAAGCCTCGTACGCGTCGAATATTGCGTTGCCGAGTGAATCGTTGAGAGGGCGAATACCGGAAGCGAGACTAGAGGCGACATTATCGTGATAGATCCGTGCAGCGTCGCGGACGGTGTTGTGGAGATGATCCAACACGGCCTGGTCTTGGTGGGCGTTATGCACGTCAGGTGATAGGAATGTGGACATGTTGTGGTTCTTCCAGATCTTCCATGAGCGGTATGGGCGGCAAATCCTGGAGCAAGTATCAGACATAGCAGCAGCGGTTGTAGTCTGGAGGCGATGAAACTGTGCGGTGTGGTGGAGAGTCAGGTCGTGTAGTGACAAAGCGCGGGAGTTGATAAGCCCAAGACGCCTGTCGATAGCTTTGGCACCAAAGGCTGGACCATCTGAGCGCAGCTCAATGGACAGTCGGACTGTCAGAGGCGGGATGTGGCTGCTCCGTATATTGAGCATTGTGAAACTCGCAGGATCGGTGCATTCATCGCTAGGGAGAGATACGTCGGGGCATGCGATGAGAGGGCAAGTACAAGACGGCTTGCCTATTGACCAGATGGGCTGTGCAAGGACCGCAAGGACCACGCCCAAGAGGCAGATGAGCAAGACGAGGACCCTGCTGCACCATCCGGTCGAGCGACGTCGCGAAAAGTTTGGCGTCTTGCCCCTCGCCCTGTGTATCTATTAGCCCCCATTCCCGAGTCGTAGTCGTCTCTATTTACGTGTGACTCTCGCGTGGGCGTAGACCTGTGTCCATGATCGATGTTTCGTGCGACGCGTTGGCTGTACTTGATTGGCGCGGCTGCACTTGTTCGGGCAGTCGAGATCGAGGAAGGTCGAAACGTGATGGAACAAAGGGAAGGAGGAAGATTAAAGAGCTTTGAGTTTTGGGGTGTCGGCATAAAGTTTTTCTTTGTGTAACGTTCCGAGGTTTGTTTGCTCTCTCAACCCCACGCGAACTTTGGCAACCATCGACCGTTGTTACATTGGCGTGAGGAGCGAGCTTCTGAACTTGTCGAGTCGGAAGACATCTATCGAGCAATCTTTTGAAATGGCGCATCAAACGTCGAGTAGAGCCTGGGTGACAGTTGTCACGCGAGATGAGGCTGGCAAGGTGATGAGCGAAACGCGACGATTCATGAGGCTCAGCAACGGTGCGTCTGGCTCCATACCCCCGTCTAATCTCGGATCAAACGAGTACTGACTTCTCCATTCCAGTGGAGCGCTTCTGCTTGGACAGCATCGTACACCGCGCAGATGCTCCAGCTGCTCGGCCATCCTCCAAATACCGCCGCCGCACGAGAAGCGAGCCAAGCTTACCCTCTCGAGATATTCACGAAGCCACACGCAGTGTATCGGGCGCGAGGCCTTCGGAGGAGCGGCGCAGACATAAGCTGGGAAGGCGGATAAGAAATGTGGTCAAACGCCACGGGCGGAAGGTGGCAGCAGCAGTAGCTGTGGTCGGCGTCGTCGGCTGCATCGGCTGCATCGGCTGGGGTCTTTACTCTTGCTTGACTGCTGCACAGCCCGCGATAGCACCCATCGCAAAGAACGCCTACACTCTGCTGAGCATGCCGGAGCCTCTTGACGACCGATGGGTTCCTCCGCTGGTGCAGGTACGCAAGTACTGGCGAGAAGCGAACCGATCGTGGAACGAGCGGATGTGGCAGGCACGCGGACTGCCAGACGCAGAGACAGGTCAGCGGGTATGGGAGCTCATGCGAGAGGCTTTCGAGCGCTTCGAGTCGTATTGGGAGGACCCCAAATCAAGAAGGGAAAAATATGGGCAGGCAGGCGGTACGCTGCACTCTGTCCTTGCGCGAGACCCGACATATAAAAAAGCAAGAGCGCTGTTGGCGGATACCTGTGTCGGAAAGAGGACTCTGCTGCAGGCGTTGACCAACGACGCCTCCAGAGCCTGGAGCGCTGCCTTGGGAAAGACAGCGGGGTCACAAGACACTACTCTTGCGGCACTGCAGGAGGCATGCCCCTGGACCTTGCGAATGTACCTGCAGCCGTATGCTCCGTCGCGCATCCCGCCTGCCTGCGTAGACCGATACTATCCCGAGACTCCAAGCATCAAAGCGATGAAGAAGACTACACCAGGTGTTCCGTTACAATTTCTGCACGCGCTGGGCCGGCAATGTGACTACCCCTGGTGGATATTGCCTGATTATTACTGGCTGATCAAATTGTGGGGGAGAATGTTCCCAGAACCGAGATGGTGGGCAGACGAGAAGGTCGAAGCCTTGGGCAAGTTTGGCAAGGGCTGGGTTGTGCATAGCGACATTCGGTATGTCATCGGCCGAGAAGAGAACCTGGGTCAAACTAGAATGCGATTGTAGAGGGTGGCTGAGGTCGCGGCTGGTGCGTACAGACTGACGAGATCGAGTCCGTGTGCTAGTCCGCATGGAGACTGGATCGGGTATCGGCTCACCGAAGCTCCGACGCTGCCGCCGCAAGGTAGCCGCGCGCCATCATGTAAAATACGGTAATACCTCAGATAAGCCTTTTGCACTCGCAATGTCGTCGCATCTGAAGCATGCTGCTCTTTGTCGTGCAACCATTCTTGATGCCAAATCTGATGATATCGTTTCTTGCCCGCACGTCTCCGAAGAGGCCCATCGACCCGCTGATACGTGACAACAACTAACGTGCGAACTCACCCACCATCTGCTAACGATCAAAGCTTCAATCAATCCCCGAGCAACGCCGACATATACAAGCCTTCGAGCGGGCTTGCGACCCGGCCACCGACTCAGACGCCATAATGACACTACCCATGCACCCGACAGTCACCCCACGCCGAACGACGTCGTATCGCGAATACGACACCGGCCACGAGCTGCCTCGGCAAGCAGGACTCTGACGCAGTCTGAAGGAGCCCTCCAAAAGCAACTGCAGACGTTCAACGCGCCCAATGACGGCATCGCGTATCATGAGACTTACAATGCAAGTCGGCGCGTCTCACCACGCGGCCTGATCATGTTCAGGGTCAGAGGCATACACACATTTTGTCACTGCGCTGAACAGGCTGAGCTTGACGACCCCGGTTGATAGTTGGAGAGCGATCAGACTGTGTCTTCTGCATGCCGTGGAAAGCGTTCTGGATCAGATGGCTTGCCCAGACAACACTCGAGCGCTGCATGCCGCTGTGTCGGTCTCATGGCATGGTATGTCGTCTCGTTCTCTCTAGGCACATTCTTCATTAACATCGTCTCAGCATCCACTCCATTCTCACTTGCTCGTACCGCCTCCGAGGTCGTGCATCGTCCCCCGTGAACACGCTCATCGATAGCTACCCTTCGAACGATCCATCATCCGCATGACCCCGCCCGCAGGCGACGTCGAAGAGCCCCGCGCTACACAGTCAACCGTGAAGGCCACGGAGAATACAAGCTGCATATGGGTGGAGGTGGGGTATGAACAGGGAAGCTCGGTGGGCACTGGATTGCCTTGTGCCGCAGAAACTCTCCCGCCACACCAAAATGGGGTTGCTTTGTTTGGGCTCTCGGGCGAAACTCAATTTCTTATAGGACAACGCCTGAATCGGCTGGCGGGCGTGCGTCGTCACCACCTGCGCATCCTCACCCAGGCAGGATTCTTAGTCCGCGCGCAAGCGAGCTGCAGAACAGCGGCGCTTGACCAACAAGCCTAGTTACTCGCACTTTTGGGGAGGGTGCCAGTGCTACCGCGACAGAGCCTGCCGCGTGACTGTGCCCTGGCGTGCCGTGCCGTGCCGGCGTCTGCGGAAGGCGCCACGCTGGATGATCCCCGCTTGGTTGGCGGCCCACGCCCCAGCCTCATTGTGCAAGAAACCTTAATTCCACAACCCCTGCAACAAAATCGTCGCTCCTACAGCTACCCCACTAATTATTGTCGATTTAGAGGCTGCGCACTGCCACACGAAGAGGGGACATTCTAGCTTGAGCTAGCTTCGGCGCCATTCCGGCTCCAACTCGCGACTTCCAAGGTCACATTGGGTAGCTCACTCCACGAACCCTGCGCGTCTACAACTGTGCCGTAGCCTTACCTTCATGAGAGGGTTCACAAATGACTCTTGCGACTTAACACGTCAGCACTACTAAGTAGACATTCGTGCTAGCTGTTCTACCTGTGCTCAATGCAGGCCGCTGGCTACCAGATGCCCACGTACTCTGCATACTTTCCTCACATCTACTTGATGTTCATTGTTCTGGTATAGCCTACCAAGAGCATGGAAACGACCCACTAACACGCCTCTTTCAAGGTTTGTGAGAGGCCGCTGGCTGTGTCGATAGACGTGTGGAGCCTTCTTTGCCACAACCCACTTCTTCATCACAACCCTTTGATTGGCTATAACCCTGCTAGACCTAGCTCTACATGAGTGGACGACAGTACAAAAATCGACGTGGACTACATGTCTGCCTGCCTTCTTCTTCGCTTATCCTTTCAAACTCTCTACTGCATCTATTCGGCGTATCCAGTCACGCTACAGCCCTCTGAGAATGGAATCCTTCCGCGATGCACTGCTAAGCCCGTTTCCCAAGGGCCCATCGGACATCACAAAGTTAGACGACAGCACTCACGACCGGCAGAACGTCCGTGAATGCATCGCCCGCGGGGAGATCGAGCAGCTTCGCCTCGGAGCCTTTACCAACCGAACCTGGATCATCAGTGACCGGTATTGTGCTGTTGGCGACGGAGTCGATTCTCTTGAAGGCTACCTGCATTCTATTTGGCACATCTACTATCAGCTTGGTCGGCTGGCGTCTCATGAAAGCGCTGACCAAGACCGCCTGGTCCTGGATATCGTCCGCATCCAGGGACTTGGCCCCCTAACTAGGCCTGTGTCAGGAAACTACG
>Ga0265780_10002587_pt1 | contig 24394 bp, 24 predicted proteins | sample P1T30metagenome_FD_192432 | JGI IMG/M metagenome (GOLD analysis project Ga0265780, IMG submission 192432) | Plant litter microbial communities from East Loma Ridge, Irvine, California - P1 T30 | ecosystem: Environmental > Terrestrial > Plant litter > Unclassified | place: USA: California... | reverse complement strand
GGCGACGACGGCGCGGACCAATACCTGCGCACCCTCGCCGGCTCGTTCGAGGGACCGAAGAAAGAAAAGGAATGGCGCAACTTCTACGTTCAATTCGTGGATCGCATGCTTGCAAGCCGAGGTTGAGATTCGATACCTAGTCGGGTTTCGGGGATCATAGTGGAGGTGGTATTTATCAGTTTGGCGTAATATTTGTCCATCATGAAGGCGGCATCATTCTGCATCGTAGCGGGCGCCAAAAGGCTTGGTATTGAGTTTGATTTCCGTGATAACCCTAGCAGCTAGCTCGCATCTTCGTAGTGCAGCCTCATTACAAAATAGATTTCTCATCATTGTATACATTCAATGTGCTTGCAGTCTAATACTGTGCCTCATAGAATGATGATAGCATTTTATAGTGAGGGACAAGTAGAGATGCGAGCCTCCGGACGCGATGTAGTCGCGCCTGCCGCTTCAGCCCTACGCTCCCGCGCTGCAGCGACTTCACAATGGCACTGCCCTCCAGCTTTCTCCACCAAACCACCAATTCTAAACCCGCTTCATCCCGGCCCGAGCCTCTCATCATTCCCGCAAGCAGTGACGCACGAATGCCAACATGCAATGTGATAGAATCGCGATTTCTCCACATGTCGCGAAGAATGGTTTAGCAAGACCCGCCCAAGCGCTTCGTGTTTCACCCCACACAAACCGATTCGTCAGGAACGCCCCAAATGCAACCTGAGACTTCAGGAAGCGCGCTCCTAAAATGTCGAGTGGAAAGTTTATTTAGCGCTATGCTAAGGACTTGCTCTGGTACTACGCCGCATAGGATGAGGATGCGGAAGCAAAAGAAGCGTCGTTCGCTGTGCGCGAACTATCAGCCTCATCCTGACGTTACTGTGGTCGCTCGTACCGCGTAATCAACAACAACAGCATGAACGTCAGCGACGTCTCGCGCTGGAGCTCGTTCCACCGACACAATATGGACTCAACAGTCGTATATTCAGATCATCCGAATCAAGCCCAACCTGAGTCGAAATCAACATCGGTCGAAGCGACTGTAAAGCGGACGCCGAGTTGGCCAGACGAAGCACAAGCATTGAAGCAGCGCACCTGGATCTCATGCTTGTATTTTGTTGCGGATGTCATCCTTGTCTTGCTTCCCGTATACTTCGTTTGTCAGTTTGCGACAGGAGCCTCCCCATACCCGTGCTGACATACTATAGTGCTCGGCATAGCAGTCGTAACCCTGAATGGTAAACCTGTTGCTGGCAATGTTTTTGCAACTAAGGTTACTGCAGCTATCCAGCTTGTCCGCAATCTCCGCTTCCAGATCTTTGCAACCTGCTGATGTACTAAGGGCCCGACTATATTTCCCATCATGTTCGCGGCGATAAGTGGTCGTAGTATGAAAATGATTGCAAGATACCTAGCGGAGAAAGGCACCAAACTTAGCGTAAGTCGAGTGAAGCATACATACGATGTTGCGCTAGTCATGATCACTGACTGACTCGTCAGAATCTCGAGCTACTCATGGCAAGCCAGTCTGTATGGGGAACGATCGAAAGCCAGCTACTGATGCGACGAATTACCGTTGTTGGTGCGAATCTGCTATTTCTTTGGACAATGTCCCCTCTAGGCGGTCAGGCATCACTACGTTTGATGAGCAAGTCCACCTATACGATAGCAACTTTCTCTCCTCTTCGTTACCTTTCCACTGGCCCTGGTAGCGCCGCGTGGGCAATTAGTAGCGGTACCTACGTTGAAACCGATGGAAGTCTGACTCAAGTCGAAGCATTGTATGCTGCCGCATTATTGGGTTCCGAACAAGTCAAAAACGGGCCACAGGATATCTGGGGCAATGTCAAAATACCGTACCTTGAATTCGGCGGGGGCAGCAAAGACAGATGGACCATTCTTAATTTAACCCAACGACGCCCTGAAGATTACGTCTCTTTGATCGGCATACCTGTCATCGGACGCCCCGTGGATCGGGACGGGAGCTTTAGCTTGGAGACTTCTCAGCTTACCGTACAGTGTGAGCCATGGGTATCGCGTACCGTGGAAAACAGAACCGACTTTACTGAACTCGAGAAGCTCGTGCCGGGCCAGATATGGCAGAACATGTCAGATGAGAATAGCCCTTGGGGCAACGATAGAGTAGCCGGAGGAAAGCGCTCGACATTCTTTCTACAGACAGACCTTCCGCTCACCAATGGAGGTACTGATGGAGACGGCCGTTTTGATGCGTTTGCTGGTTACAACAACACATCGATGACGAACCAGGAATTTCCCATGCGAAAGCTCACGTACGCCTCCAGCTTGGGAGTCGGACCACTTGGAAACACAAGTCTGAGTATCACTAACTGTTCTCTTGGTCAGAGTCACACTGAAACGGTGGTGGAGTGCAACAAAGACACTTGTGCTGCTGTCAAAGTCCGTCCGTCTCAGTCAGACTTGCGGAATACTCATGTCACTCCCTTCGACCACATCCTGATCTCGCAACTGGCTCTAGCTGCTTTCCCTAAAGCTTTCGGTTGGTCTAGAGGATCTAATCCGACCGAGCAGTTCATCTACAACACAACGTCCTTTCAATTAACCTCACCGACTTCGAATCTGGGCATTAATCCAGGTTGGGTAAACCTGACAGAACTAAGCCCGGAGGTTTTTGCGAAACGGCTATCTCTTGTTCTGAACACCTACTACCAACTTACGATTGCACCAAACGCATATCTTGGAAACCTTCCACAAAGCAACTCGTCGGCTTTCGGTCTTGATACCAAGCCAGTAAACGATGTCGATGTCTACCTACTTCAAAACGAAACTACCCAAAACACTACCTTCGCAAACTGGTTCAGACCCTTTAATCTGGCGACGTATGACTCAGGAATATTCTTCATCGGAGCGACGACAAACGCGACAATTAGTAGGACACATGACATCTACCTTTGCAATTTCGCTTGGCTGAGTCTGTTGCTCGTAGCTGCAGTTGCGATATTTCTGGTCGGCGTTGGGTCGTTGATTCTCAAGCGGAAGACACTTGGTCCGGAGATGTTTGGATTTGTCACAAGCATGACCTACGAAAATCCATACCTCGATCTACCTGCGGGAGGCAACACCTTGGATGCTATGGAAAGAGCAAGGTTGCTGAAGGACGTTGATGTGCACGTGGGCGACGTACGCGCCAGTGAGGACATCGGGCATATCGCATTCGCTGCGGGCACACCGAAGCGCAAACTTGAGAAAGGCCGCATGTACTTTTAAGAGGCAGCCTCCGTCTCGTCTCGGTCCAGTCTGTGGCGCAGTAGCTCTTCGTCATGCACGATGTGGGCCCCCCCCTACGAGGAAAAGGGTACGGCGATTCGTTGAGTCTGGACAGCTCTAATTAACATCACCTCAGTCAACAAGTGCGACACACCCAGGAAGTAATTGCCTATCCTGGTGTTTAGGATATGATGGGTCAGTGAAGATGGGCCTCCAAACAATTTGATCATCCCTCCAGGGCAGCGAACGTCCGCGTCATCGTTCATCGACGCAATACCCACAGCTAATGGTAATCGGCACCCTGGCGCCGTAGCTCAGCCAGTCCCTTGCGCGATTCGAGAGAAGATGTGTCAGTCTTTGAGCGGATGCTAGTGAATACAAGCGTCGACACCAGGCGCAGTGGAGCGAAACCCAGAAACGAGCAGCCATCGGCGTCCGCGAAAGAGAAAGCGGCTCACCAATCGGCCACGTTGGACAGGGATCGTGGAGTCTGAGATGCGACGCTCCATAAAACACAGGGGTACGGATCTTCTACCGGCCCGCTAAGCGACCATGCCTTAACCAATGGCTGCTCAGATGCAACATCGAAACGAAACCTCCCCCTTTAGGCCCTGCACCGACACATGGTGATCCTCGAATCCACGTCTTCATGGCCTTCCCACTTAGGCGTCGACGCATAACGTACATGCGTCGGCTTTGCACCATTTTCGCATTCCCTTGGCTGGGAGCCTCAGCATACCCGGACCGCCCGTTTCATCCCGTAGACGCTGGCCGCTGTGGACCACCAACGTCTTCCATGTACCTTGTCTTACGTCTACACTGTCACCCTCCAGTATGGTCGTTTGATTAGAGGATCATTCGAGCATACGCATTGTGGAGGTTTTGGTGGCGGCACGCGATGGCTATAGTATCCACACCACGTTGGTGGTGGCACAAGTATAAGACACGACCGCTTCTTCGCAGCATGATTTTCCCATCACAACTCACGCTCTCTTAGTAGCTTCTACGTTCTTTGCATTGCAGTATCATTTACACGACTAGCAGGTCTAGATCACTTACATTCTCTACAAACATCTATCGCAATTGCCGTTGTACAATTTCCCCATTCCAACCATCAGCATCATGTCCGTCCGATCCACCGTTATGGCTGCGGCCGCTTTCTTCGCCATCACCAACGCCCATATCATCATGGAGCAACCTGTTCCGTACAGCGTTGACAAGATCGACAATGGCCCTATCAACAAATCCCAATTCCCCTGCAAGAGCAACCTTGGCTTCACAGTCTCCGAGATGAACAAGATGGCCGTAGGAGAGCAGCAAACAATCAAGTTCAAGGGCACAGCTGTCCATGGCGGCGGTTCCTGCCAACTCAGCGTTACCATGGACACCGAACCTACCGAGAACTCCAAGTTCAAGGTTATCAAGTCAATTGAAGGTGGATGCCCTGGTGTCGATGGCCAAGTTAGCGAGTACAGCTACGAGCTTCCTGCCAGCATTCCCAACGGCAAGGCTACCTTTGCATGGACTTGGTTCTCGAAGATGTCGGGAGCCCCAGAACTTTACATGAACTGTGCGCCTATCGAAGTTACTGGTGGCGCTAGCGATGACTCTGCTTTCAACGAGCTTCCTGATATGTTTGTCGCGAACATCAATGAGGGTTGCACCTCTCCTCAAAACTTTGCTACCAAGTTTCCCAACCCGGGTTCAAACGTCGAGAAGGGTGCTACCAACGACTTGGAAGACCCTACTGGTAGCTGTGGAGCTACTGGTTCCACTCCTGCTGAGCCATCTTCCCCTGCTGGTGGCGAGTCTTCAGCTGCTCCCTCGTCTCCTGCTGGTGGAGAGCCATCTGCTGCTCCTACTTCTGCGAACGATGGTCAGTACCATCCTGCCCCTACCGCCCCCGCCGCGGGATCGCCATCTGCCGTTCCCACATCTGTTACTGGAGGCGACTCATCTGCTCTCCCACCTAATGGCGGTGGTGTCTTCGCTCCCGGAGCTTCCAGCGGTGCATCCATCGCTCCCCCAGCCGCACCCACAGTGCCATCGACGTCCACCACACTCGTTACTGTTACCGCCTCACCCACTGCTCCCTCTCCGGTCGCACCCACCGTTCCTGCTGGAACCGGCTCTCCTGCCGCTCCTTCTATGCCTTCAACTCCTTCAGCTGGTGGCGCGGGCACTTGCACCGAGAACGGCTCTGTGGTCTGCAACGGCGCCGATCAATTTGGTCTCTGCAACAACGGCGAGGTCGTCTGGCAAGCCGTCGCAGCCGGCACAACCTGTGTCAACGGCAGCATCACAAAGCGTGGTTACAACGGACGCATCGCTCGTCCTCGTTGGTCCAGCCGCCGCGTTGTCAACTAAACGCACAATGCCTCATGACACGCATCGCTCACGACACATATTGAAACATGACTGCATTCACACACTCGTTTCTTCCACCTTTTTCGACCGGGAATGTGGTCTGGGACCGAACTTTCCGCTGTACATACCCAAAGCTTTTCTTCGCATCTATTGGCGTTCTGTGTTGGGACTTTTCGAGATTTTCGAACGAACACCAAGGGGCTTGAGTATCGACAGGGTCACAAGGATGCCTGCCGGTAGCCAAAATCACCCTCGGTTTAGAAGCCTTAGAAATGAAACACGATTTCTGATACCATGCCTTTTCCGATTTAATTGCGTGACTGTAGCATCTGTCGTTCCTAATGTGTATTGAAATCGGCTGAGAGGTAATTTGCCAGTTGTCGAAATAGTGGGCGTTGTTGGTTGATTGACAGCTTGATGATCCTACAATTCGTTCATTTCACACTACATAAAACTTGCTCCTGTTAACCATCTCGTTTATCTATCGCAACACTATCAGCCCTCATGTCTACCCAGCATGCGCACAAACGTATCCCATTCTCTCATCCACTCCAGTCCACCCTCGAATACCCATCCGCCTCCCTGAGCCAGATCACTAATCAGGCTCGGAGCGCGGATGTCTTGAAACCTCGCATGCTTGACCATCACAGGGCCCTCGAATCCCGGACCCCGGCATCAAAGCCGCACAAGCATCATCCCACGACAAATGATGTGAATCATCTTAGATCTGGAAATAGAAGTAGGCTTGCTCAGCCACTATACTAGCTAGTGTCAGGTACTAAACCCTTGATATCCATGGAGTGGGGTTGGTGGGGGTGTGGCGCAGTATGGACGAAAAAGGCGAGGGCGATGTTTCCAAAGTTGGGATATGCCTAGATGCAGAACGATTGGGCGATACAAAGAATGTCTTTGGTGTTTGCGAAGTGTGGTGCGCTCATAAGTAGAGAGACTAAGCCCCAGGGCAGGTTAGTAGTTCAGAAGTAAATATGTCTTCATTGCGCGTGTTATTCGACCCCATATCAACCCAGAACCTTTGAATGCCAAGTATATCCTTCGCAGGAGCCAAGACTCGCAAAGCTATCGGTCGGACAGAATGTTGTGCGACTCCTTCTTTGCACTGGCAGACTATCGTCGGAAACCCCATGTCGCTGGTGAAGCTGTTAGCTGTTTGGTCGAAGCCACAGAACGAGCTTTCGTCGATACAGCTCGATAAGTTCGCGGTTTGAGGAATGGTCGATAGTGCCCAGGTGCCATGGGGGAAGGTTGCATTGCTCAGCTTTGGAACCTGTTTAAGGCAGTGACGCGTTGTGCAGGAACTTAGCTGCTCTATATAACAGAAGCGATAAAGAGGTGTACAAAGCGATAGAGCACGAATAGTAAGATTATGAAAGCTATGTGAAGCTGGCTTCTGAGCTTATGATGTCATGATCCAGATACTCATGTCAGCTATTGAAATGACCGTGTCATTATAAACTTGATAGCAACTTGTGTAACCGCACAAATCCAAGGGCATTTTACCGTCGCTTACCGATTGTGGCATGGTGGCAAAGAGGGACCAACCCCTATTTCGTGCCGTGGCGATCGGCAGGATTGAGACGAACTCCGGGGCCATCATCGATTTCATCCCAGCCATCAAGCCCATGTTATAAGCGACCCTTACTGCAGACCCTTTGATTTGTGTGAAGTATCTAAGTGTACCGCTCTTCGATTCGGGATATCTACCCCCCGTGGAGTGTGTCCGCCAGACCTGGCCGAATGCGGCTAGCGGCGCAAATTTCCTCAGAAATGCGGGACAGCGGTGTGAAGTTTTCAGGCCTTGGCCCAATGCACTACTCCTGGCTCGCTCGAGGGGCGAGCTTCCACGTACTTGGCAGTAGTGAAGGCTTCCCATAGGTCCGCGAGGAAAGATGTCTTCTTTTGCGCAATGTACTTGTCCCCAAGCAACGGCGCAATGGCAAACGTAGCCTCTTCGCAGTGATAGAAGGGAATGCGCCTGGGCTGTCAGTTTCAGATCCAACACTAGTTAAAGCGAATCTACTTACGGGAAGATGTGATGCACGACATGGTATTCAATGATGCCGTGAAAGATGTGGCGTCCAATAAAGCCGAATTCGCGATCCACAGTGGACATGGCGCCCTTCTGGTAAGTCCAGGCCCCATCTTCGTAATGAGGCGCTTCTGGGTGCGTGTGGTGGAGATAAGTGATAGCGACTTGCATGGTTAGTGAATGCTGTTTACACGGTTGGGCCAAAAAGATGCTTACCGATCCAATGGTTCATCCAGAGGTAAGGAAGACCGTACAAGAAGAAAGTGTTTCGGTAGCCTAGGGTCTGAGCGACTTGATAGAGGACTGCAAAGACGGCCACGATGCCTGCGTTGGATAGAAGGACGTATGGCTGCTCTTGACGAGTGAAGACGGGCGAAGTGGGATCGAGATGGCTTTGCTTGTAGGTCGGCACGGTGGATCGACGGCCTCTGGTAAGGCTTTGTGCGCCAGCTCCTGCGTTGATCAGGATGTAGGCTGGCCATCCGAAGAGCTGGTGAATCGCCAGAGTGAAGAGACTGACGATGGGTGTATCCGCCGCGTCGTGGTCCACGAGGCGTGTCAAGAAGCTCGGTTCGGCCTTTGACTCGGAGGTTGGCTTGCGGTTGGGCACGAAGACGGTGTCCTTGTCCATGTGGTTTGCGTAACGGTGATGACGGGAATGGCTGAACTTCCACGAGAAGAATGGGACAAGAAGAATGCTGTGAAGGACCCAACCAACTGCCGCATTGACTTGGAGATGGCTTGAGAAGGAGTCGTGGCCACATTCGTGGGCCAAAATCCAAAGCCCTGTGAAGAACAGACCTTGGACAAAACTGTAGAGGACCCAGAGCGGAATGGCCCAAGACGACTCAAGACGTGTCAAGCAGACGGCAGAATAGAACAAGGCGCTGACCGCCACGAGGTCTCGTGCAACGTACGAAAGGGATCTCAGAAGAGAGCGTTCGAAGCATTTTTCTGGGATGGCTTCTCGAAGAGCCTTGATTCCGGGCACAGAGGCATCTCCAACCGGTGCCATGTCCGGCGAGGTGAGCGTCTGGGTTGTGGTTGCACTCATGGTGGGTGGTGGAGGAAGAATGTGAGAGAGACGGAGAAAGGAAGAGGAAGGGAGAGGGCACGATTATCTACTCAGACGACAAAGCTGCACAGTCCTAAAGGGCCCTTGGTGCGTTCTCAACAAGGCAAGACGAAGACGCTCAGTGGATCAGATTGGACCCCTATGTGGAGTACAGTGTTGCGGAAAGTACCTAGGTAAGTCCTGGACTTAGCTTTGGAGACAAAGCTTTAGTCTAGAGCGGCCCGACGATAAAATCGAGGGATGGAATGCTGGAGCGGCACGCAAGGCCCGTTTACGCGCAAAAGTCGGTGTGAAAGATCAAGAGCAACCAAACGGCGTCCGCATAATTGCTCCTTTACTCGACAGGGCTGGGCGGCCGTTGGAACGGTCTACACATGGCTGCCAATCTCGTACCCAACGTGAACAAGACTGCAGATCTCATTCGCGTCAGCGACCCACATGGAACCAGGAGTGTTTGCTCAGTTTCGGCGGTTTTCATATCGCAGGTTCTGGCCTAGCTATGCAAACCATGTATATACCATTGATAAGTACCGGAGAAACTGTTTGGGATTGAGTTTGCGCAACACGGCGGCTCAAAACGGCTTTTTACACGCCATGGCGTCCGTTGCCACGCTTATCTCACGGCGCGAGGGCCCGTATGCTCAACAGACGCATCCTAGCCATAGAAAGCAGGAGGGAGGAGTCTTTGTCTGGGTAGCAAGCAGACTAATGCTACCACTGTGGGGTCCCGATGTCGTGGTCGCAGGAAAAAAAGGGTTCAGGCACATTTGCTGGACCCTGGAACTAGCTCCGAAACGACTTGGCGCCTCGGTAATCTCTACCGCCTGTGCGCCTCCACGCGCCCTCGGCTCTTCGCCTCTTCGTCGTCCATTTAACCATACTTTAACTTTCGGCGGCCATGCTCAGTGAGGCTGTACCTCGATTCTCTGCATGCCGTTGCTGCAAACCTAATCGGCCGGCGCGAGAACGCACGAGAATGTCGTATGGGGTATTCCGACACGCACGGGCCACCTCACCTGGGTAGCATTATCTACACCGGACACTTTGGTCTTCTCGCCAAGCGTGCCCGATATCTCCCTTTGACCCGATGCACGTTTGGGATGACGCTGTCCTGCAGTCAACAGGCATCGCCAACATCACCATCGTTTTGTGTCTCTCGTCTCAAAGCACGTCATGTGTTATCTTGGCTAGCTTATGTACAACATGGGTCCGTATAGCCGTATTCGCACCGACTAGCCTCCGCACTCATCGAGCCGCTTGACAGCTTCCGCTTCACAGCTTCGATAGCGCACTAACCTCTTCCACGAAGCCTCGCTCCCACGTCTCGAGTCCTGCTCTGGGGCACCAACCCAGTCTCTTAGCGATTTCACTGCGAGTCCTGCATGTGCTTGCGAATCCCAGCTCAGCAACTTGCTCAACACCACCAGTCAAGAGTTTGGCTCCATCGGCGAGACAAACAGACCTTACCGTGTTACTCTTGACTACGCCGGCGTCGAATGCTGCATTTGCAACCGCCTGCGACACCTCGATCCACGTGTGACGCCCATGTGCGCTGAAAACAACGCCTTGTTTCCCCTTGGGCAGAGAAGCGCCTCCCTTTGACAAGATCTCCACGAGTACCAGCTCGTAGAGCTCTGCCAGGTCCTCGATATGAACTAGAGCAAGAGATCAGCGTGCGTTTGTGACAGAGATTCGGCGGTAATAGTACCGTTGTCCCACACGCCCTTGCCGTCACCGATAACGATGGCTTCCCCTTCAGAGATCGCCGCTCGGGCCAATCGAGGAACTTGCAGACTACGCTTATTCCACAAGCCCGTTCCAACCTAGACGAGGTGTCAATATTGTGCGGGGCCGCAGTTTGCGGGGAGGCGTCGCTCACCCCGTAGATCAATGGAGACATGAGAACGACAGTCTTCACGCCTGACTCGAGTCCAGCATCTATCATGCCAAGCTCCGTTGTGCGTTGAATGTACTTTTTTACTGTGTTGCGCGACTTCTCATACGCATAGATGTTGTCCCTCGAGTCGTCGAATTCCAGATCGGGTTTTGATTCAACGTGAACACCCGAGAGTGGCTGGTCCGCAAGGTTCGAGACACCTGAAGTGTGGACCATCCAAGCATCTTTGCCAGTGGACTTCTGGCGCAACGAAAGACCCTCGATAAAGGCCGCAGCACTGGCGAGATGATAACCGAGCGTCATGTTGAAGATGACGTCGTACTGACTTGCTATCTCGACAAGGCGGTCAGTATCGTCCAGACCTTCGAAGCCGATAACCTTGACCTTGTCACCAAACGCAGCGTGGAGCTGTGCAACTCTTTCTTGGCCTCGAACGAGACACGTAATATCAGCGTCTTTGATCGCTGCATGTTTGCTGCGAAGCAGTTGGTGGAGCACACTGCCCCCAATGTATCCTGTGACGCCGGCAAGCAGAATCCTTTCCCGAGCCATGATTGGAAGATACGACAACGTGATACAAGTACGAGATATCGGCGATGATGATATATTGGCGGTCCGAGGATTGTCTGGGAAACCTGCCTACTTTTGAAGTGATGATTACTAAGAGGGTATTCAGACAACGGCTGGGTCAATACTATGCACCTCGATATACCTGCTCTACGTGGGCGAAAGACATCATCTTGCCCGGGGCCTCGCACTCCAATGGAGGCAGCGGAGTTCTCTCCGGAACTTTGCTTTGCATCGGTACTGCATTCCCGCCGTTGGAACTTTGTCTTAACAAAGTTTCGCTATTCTCCCGATACGGCCCGCTCCATCGGCATGATAACACATCTAGCTGCTGACGCGGCTGAATACAAACTCAACACCCTTGGTGACTGCACTACACAACTGTAGCATGGAAGAATTTAGAGTCATGCAGCTAGGGCAAAGTCCTTCATCTCACACACCCATATCTCCGAATAACGCATATGGCATTCATCGGCCTCATTCAACATGATACCTCATGATAGCTGCAGCGGTGCGGGCCGAATACCAAGATCACTGCAACCAGGCTTCCTACATCCCAGTCGCCTTGATTGTCTGGTGTTCCTTATGCGAAGATAGTTTTTGGCATCGTTCGTGTCGTTAGTATTGCGATAATCAGAGGTGACTCGTGGTCTGTGGGCTACGATGCAAAGAGGATAGACCGGATGTAATTAGAGTACGACACCACGCGCACATAGACCGTGTTGTCAGCACACACCAATCTCTCACCGACCTGGGGGCGATCCCCAATGACCTGAACCCAGGCCCGGTGCCCAAAGTCAACACCATCCTCGTGGGGTTTGTCACATGTCAGTGGATGTTACCGTATTACGGCAACTACTTGTTTGGTGCAACAAGTGCCGATTGAGATAAGACGACGCAAAAAGCCAAGTCCTGAGCACCCAATAGCCACGGAAAACCAGTCAGCTTACTCTGACCGGCCGTCTAGCTAGCGTCGGCCGACTGCCGAAGTATCTACCTGGATATGACGAGGAACGTGGGCGAAGTCAAACAGAGAATGAAGCTAGAAACACATGCACTGACGTTACGTGCATAGGGCGAACAGTCCTTGAAGTTAATCGACACTACGCTACGTCACTGAGGCTGAGATCCGTCGTATTCAACAGCCTCAAGTCTAGTCGCATTGCCGACGAAACTTGTGCCCATGATGCTTCCGGGTTAAAACTTGTCTGTAGTCTCGTTGAAAGAGTCGGTATATTCACTGAGTCATTTACCCTACTGCCGGTCGGTTTTCGGTACCAGACTTGTGGGGGTCTAGTTTACCCTCCACTGATCAGCCTGCGATCTAGCAACTAGTGTATGGCAATCGTCTGGGGACTCTGTATCAACCTAGCTTTGAGGGTCTCCAGGTTCTAACCACGGCGATCCCCAACGTGCGTGAAATTGGCGGGATCGCAGGGGGAGTGACTTCGGGAGAGTATTATAGCGATTGATCAAACGACCTGACTATAAGACGCCACTTCCACGTTAGGAGCCGTTAATCCAACGCTTCATCTCAAACCTCTTCATCGTATCTACCTTGATCGCTCACAATGAACGTCTCTACTCCAACTTTTCCATGGCATCTCATGCCGACCATGGACTCTCTCCCTTCTGCAGAGCAGTTCTCCACCATCGAGATGCACCCGCGCAATATAGTCGCAAGTCTCTTGGCCATAGTGATCAGCTTTTCTTACCTTCGATCTGTTACGAAAAAGACTGGCCTTGAGCGCTTCCCCGGACCGTGGTATGCGCCCTATACGGCCCTGCATCTGCGATGGCTCTTCGCTCGTGGCACGATCCACGAATATGTCGAGAAGATGCACAAGCAGTACGGCGATGTCATCCGTTTGGGACCAAGACAGCTCTGGATCTCTGATAAGGGAGCTATGAAGCAGATTCTTCTCACGATTGATCTACCCAAGGTTACCATGTATGCTGAGATCTCGAGAGACAGAAAAAGCCCCGGTCTCTTTGGAGAGATGTAAGTATCAGTCTCCCGTATTTCCTTGCGAAAGCGACGGTAGCTGACGCCGAAAACCCACAGCCGCCCCGTTCCCCACCGCAACCTCAAGAAGTTCCTCAGCCCAGCTTTCACTGTCTCTTCTGTCGACAAGCTAGACACGTTCTTCAAAGCGTGCACATCGATCTTGCTCAGCAACTACTACACTGAAGTCGACAAGGCTATCGCTCAAGATGCCAAGTCCAACCCCAACGGCGACTTCGAGACTGACCTTATGCGTGACTTGCACTGTCTTGCGCTAGACATCATGGGCGAGTCGTCATTTGGTAAGGGCTTCGGGCAGATCGACAAGATCTTCGATCCCAGCAAGCTGTTGTCCGGCAGGGACAAGCGCTGGAGCAAGATTCCCGACGCCATCTTCAATGGTCAGGCGAAGAGGTATGGGTTGGTCTTTGTGAAGAGATTCCTCAGGCGCATGGGATATGAGTGGGAGGTTGATTGGCCCAAGGAGATGACGTCTGCGATTTGCGAACTCGTCGACGAACGCGCGGCAGCTCAGGGAGGACACGAGAACAAGAAACGTATCGATGTCCTCCAGCACATGTTGGACGAGGGCGCGCGACCAGACACGGGAGAGCGTATGTCGAACCAGGACATCATCGATCAGATGTCTGAGCTCCTTCTCGCTGGATCGGAAACCACGTCTGGTACGTTAGATTCGTCCATGCCCCATTGCCACTCCTTAGCTCCTAGGTTGCGGCCTTCAAGTTTCCCTCTCCACCGCGCATCATAGTAGCTAACGAGGCGCCTTAGGAACCATGGCATGCCTGTTTGTGGAACTCGCACGAACCCCCGCCGCTCTCGAAAAGCTACTCGCTTCTCTTCCCGTCCTTGGCCCCAATGACCCCATCCTAGACTCAAAGACGGTGCGCACAGACCCACAATATCGCTACCTCGAAGCCTGTCTGAAGGAGAACCTGCGTATGAACCCCATTGCCTCGGAACTGGGTCGCCGTACCACAGACCAAGGCCACAACATCAACGGCAACGAGATTCCGCCTTACACGATTGTGTCGGCCAGCTACAGAGCGCTCCATCGTGATGAGAGGTACTGGCCTCAGGCGGAGAGGTTCTGGCCGGAGCGGTGGCTGGAAGGTGAGGAAAGAGAGGACGCACCCGAACCTGAGTAAGTCGCCCTGGTGATGAGACGAGATATTCGATGTGGACATTTTCTGATGTGAGATTGTAGTCTGGATGCTTACTTTCCATTCTCCAACGGCCGACACAATTGTATCGGACAAAAGTATGTTACCTTATCCCTCATCTTCTGCTGCGGCAGCGCACTAACATGCATGGCCAGCTTCGCATACGCAGAGATGCGCACAGTCTCGGCCAATCTTCTTTCTCGCTTTGCCCTCGAGGAGGCTGGATACCAGCAGATCCAACTCCGGCAATTCATCACGATGCAGTTCCATGATGGCAAGTGGAGAGTTGTGCTGAAGCCCCGCTGGAAGGATGCTGCGAAGGCTTAATGCGCGAGCTTTCGCGTCGCTACTGCAGCATGTTGGGGTGGACGGCGTTGAGCAGGAAGCACTCGATCGAAGAACAGATTGAAGAACAGATTGAAAGAAAGGGGAAAGCGCGAAGCAGGACCATTCTCCAGTTTGAGGGCACATTCCTTTTCTCTTTTGGTTAGTGCGACTAGGCAGTAGAAGGCACAATTTGATTGATTCCACCACCAACTCCCGTGCTCGTCTGCTTTCTTGCAACATGGCATGGCTCTGAACTGAAGCGTGAGGCGAGCGGAGGCAGCGGAGGCAGCGGAGTCAGCGGAGTCAGGCTGCATGAAGGCAAGGATATCGACCCGGGCTGTGGACAGAGGCTCGGGCTTATCTCGCAGCCTGCAGCCAAGGCCGAAGTAGCAGCGCATGCCGTCAGCGAGCGTGAGGCAGCCCTGGAGTGCCGGAGGCTAGCGCGCCGCTGCACCGGAGCGCGTCAGGGCAACTCAGCAGCAACAGCAACAGCCTTGTGCACGACACCATGGCCATGGCCACGACCCGCACACGACATGTCTGAGCCCCGACGCTCGACGAGGGCGCGCGCCCGCGAAGACGCCGCCCCGGCTGCCCCCGACACGCCCAACGACAAGCCCGCCAAAACCGCCAAAGCCGCCCTGAAGCGCAAGCGGACCAGCCTCGCCGTCAAAGACGCGCCACCCTCGACGCCCGTTGCTGAGGGCGCGCCGCTGCCCCCACGACAGACGCTGCCCCTCCAGCTGGTCGACGGCGCGCCGCTGCCCACACTGCGCGAGCCACAGCCCCTCCACCTTCCATCGAGCGAATGGCAGACGATCCAGCAGAGCCGCGTCCTCGAGACGTCCTTCGAGCGCTCCAAGGCTGTCTGGCTGTCTGGCGCCAACTTCCGCACCTTCCATGCCCACTTCAACCAGCCCAAGAAGCTGGCCGACCGCACCGACGAGGACAAGGCCAAGACGGCGAGACAGAAGGAGCTGCTCAAGAACTTCCCCCAGGTCGGTGCCGACAGGGTGAGTGTGAAGCTCGTCATAGAGCCGCACACGCTGCCTATCCGCCTCTACGGCCCGCGCGAGGTGGGCAGACCAGCACAGAAAAAGGCTCCCGCGCCATCGCCCTATGCTCCCTGGCCAAACCACAACCAGCCCAACCAACACACCAAATACCAGGGTGGCCAGCCGATACAGCAGAAACCCCAGCCACGCCCACCGCAGCCCCCCAAACCTGTCCAGGCCGCGCCTCCGCCTCAGGCCCCCGCAGCCCCCGCCCCCGATCCCGTCATACACATGCTCGCCGCGAGAGCAGGAACAGATCCCGAGCTGAAGGCTGTCATGAAGATAGTCGCCGCTGGCTCGGCAAGCAAGGAGCAGCTCGAGTTCTTCCAGACACACATCAACGAATTGACGGCGATTCTGGCCAGGCAGAAGGAGGAAAAAGCGCCCAAACCAACTCCGCCAACGCAACCCCCCAAACCTACGCCGCCGCCGCCGCCTCCAGCACCGAAACACACAGCTCCTCCTCCGCTTCCCCGCCCAGTCCAGCCAGTCCAGCCAGTCCAGCAGCCTCTGCAGCCCAGCACGCCCAAGCCGTACAGTCCGGTCCCGCCCCAGGGACAGATGCAGCAACCCTCGCCTACACAACAGCCATATCCACCCTATCCGAACAACTTCAGCAAACCGCCGCAATACCACCCGCCGCCGCAGCTATCGACCTACAACCCACCCCCGAGGACAACATATCGCCCGTTGGTCTTCAGTTTTGTCCATGGCAGCGAAGACAAGTTTTACTTCCCTTCGTATAGTTTCATGGAATGGCTTCCCAATGGCACAGGCGCAAAGCTGTCCTTCCTCATCACCAAGATGAAGCCAAGGCCGGATCCAGTCGTCAAACCTCCGTCTGCCTCTGCTCAAAAGTCAATGCCAACGCCGATTCCGACTCTCGGTACTGCGACTAATGCTATGCCTGGCGCACCCCCACCGAATGCCATCATACCAACACCCAGCCCCACCAACCCTGCTTTTGCGTCCATACAACCCGCCGCATCAGCCCCCTCGGCAACCTTCGTGCCGCCTAAACCGCCCCAACGAATCGAAGATTTTGACGAGATGAACGAGATAGACAACATTGAATTCTACCAGCCAGTTACTGTCCTTCTACTAATCGAGCACGATGAAGGCGACGAAATCGCAAGCGCCTTGCCGCGCTCGATACGACCACCGCATGTCGTGGAGAAATACATGAACGAGGTGTTTGATAAGTGCAAAAGGGCAGAGGAGACGTATCTAGCCTTCAGACTGCCCAAAGACGGCGATGAGTTGCCAGAGAAGAGAATTAGGAGCGGCGACGTGACGCCTGCGGTTGCAACGCCGACTCAGGACGTCGCCATGGGAGGGATGGGTGGGTCTGCCAGTAGTATGGCAGAAAAGAAGAAAGCTGGACGGCCTAAGAAGAGTCTTGTATGAGATCGTCTGAACGTGTGCCGATATTGTGGAAACCTTGGAATAGTCTTGCGGTGTGTATGAGTACAAATGATACCCATTTCTTAGCGTCAAACTACACACATTCTGCTCCGGTATCGCGTGTCATTGATATACGGTTGCGAGATACGTGAGACGGTATTGTCTGAAGCATGCTCTTCGTTACACATGAGATCCGGAGCTGCCATCGCTCAATTCCGATGCCAAGATCTTCGCTGCGGCCTGCTTATCCCGGTTAGATCACCCGCAGTTGCCTATCTCCATGCATCTGTGCCCTTCGCGCGCTCCATTTCCGCAACGTCACCATAATCCTTTTTGCTTTACCTGAGGCCAGTGCTACGGTCGCAGTACTTTCTCTGCGTCGACATTCCCGACAGTATAAAGTATCTAGGCAGCGCAAGACCACGTCCTGTGACTGAAATCATGCCCAACCTCAAAGCCATCTTTACAAAAGCGTACTGGACATTTGCCATTCTAGGCATTGTCTGGGCCGCGTTTGTGGGCCTATTGGTCAATCCCACGGTACAAAGGCAGTACGTTTTGCTCTCATCATGACAGATGAGATGATGTTTGGAGTCGATTCTAATGTCTTCTCAGCGCTCTCTATGCCCATAAATTTCACACGGGGTTCTACCACAACGTGACGAATCCTGAAGAATTCGGCTTTGCGAGTAAGTGCATCTGTAACTCTTCCTCGGCTTGTTCTATCGCTGTACTAAGTACCCATGTGTAGAGGGGCAAGTACAACCCTTTTGGCTTACTACAGCGGATCAAGAGAAGCTCTTTTGCTGGCATGTACTTCCTCTAGATGTTTATCTGGAGAATGAACATGAGCTTTTTACTGCTGCTGTTTCGGGGGAAGTTGCAGAGGAGTTGAAGGGAACGATAGGAGAGAAGCTGTTGAGCAGCGACCCGGAAAGTAGGGTTGTGGTCAACTTTCATGGTGTAGGTTGTGCTTTCTTTCGATTCTTGACTTTCGGTTTGGCATGCTGTCCCTTTCTTTCGAGAGTCTTTAGTCTGAGATGAGAGTTTGAGATATGATAAGACCATATCGACTCTTCTTTCTTAGTTTTACATGGTTTCTCCCTCATTCTTCCGTCACTTAATCCACCGTTAACTCTTCTTAATATTTCCAGCTTATCTATCACTCATTCTAATCCACCCAAACAGAACGCTGGCCACATAGCCCAAGGTTACCGCCCCTCAACCTACCGCTCCGTCTCTGGCATCCCAAAAACTCACCTCGTAACCTGCGACTACCGGGGCTTCGGTCTCTCCACGCTCACACACTCCCCGCATATCCCCACTGAAAGCGGTCTAATAGCCGACGCCTTAAGCCTGATTTCCTACATCACCTCGGACCTCTCTCATTCAAGCACCCGCACCGTTCTCCTGGGCCAGAGCCTCGGCACCGCCGTAACAGCCGCCAGCGCGCTCTACTTCACCAATTCCACCTCCGAGCACCTCCCATTGGCCATTACATCCCCATCTGTAACATTCAAACCATCCCGTAACTTTGAAGGTTTCGCCGGCATCGTCCTAGTAGCCCCCTTCACCTCGCTCCCCCAACTCCTCAAGACCTACAAAATCGGCGGCGTTCTCCCCATCCTAAAACCACTGCAAGGCTACCCCAGGATAGCAAACTATCTATCCACTCGCATCGTCGACCACTGGCCCACCCTCACCCGCCTACGCGCCCTCATCTCCACCGCCTCAGCCAACAAGTCCGGTTTCCACATTACTCTCCTGCACGCACGAAACGACCAGGATATCACGTACTGGGAATCTGAAGCGTTGTTCCAGCCACTGGCTACGCAAATGTTGACGGAAGAAGGGGTTGTGGCGGAGGAGGAGAGGAGAACGATTCAAGGGGCGAATAGGGTCAAGAGGGGTGCTTTTGCGTATAAGAAGGTCGAGGACGACAAGGGAGATAGGATGGTGGAGTTGGAGGTTGTGAGGTATGGAGGGCATAATGAAGTGGTGGGGTGGACGCAGGTTAGTCTTGCGATTAGGAGGGCGTTTGTGAGGAAGACGATGAGGCCGGGGTTGGACGTTGAGTAGGTTTTGGAGGAAGGGGTAAGTTACATTGGTTCTACCTGGGTTTGTTGAATTGAAGAAGAAGACGGAGAAGCAGCTGGATGGAGCTGGATGGAGCTGTTGAGGGGATATCATTCGTCGTCATATGGCGGCGTTGTTTACAACATTACATGTACAATACTTCTACACCTTTCTACCAATCCCACAAGAATACGCCAGACGTCCGCCAATGCAGATAAATCGATGTATGTCATCAGCCCTCGAATCATCCAGGGAGCTCGTTGTACCAACACCGAGCTTTTCCACGGCCCCTATCCTGTTTCAACTCCGATTGAGCTTAGGAGGCTAATCTTACGCATTCCTAGCCTGCTGTTCCTTCTCATACTTTGCCACAAGCTCCTTCTGCAGCTGCGGCGGCGCGGGACTGTAATGGCTAAACTCCATGCTAAACTCCCCCTTACCCTGCGTACTAGCACGCAACTGGCTGCTAAAGCCAAACATGCTGTTCAAACTGCAATCCGCATAGACAGTAAAGTCCTCCGGACCAATCTCCGTATCGTTGATAACAGCATTGCGCTTATTCAGAAGACCAACAACAGAACCCTGGAACTCATTCGGCGCCGTGATGGTCGTCTTCATAAGCGGCTCAAGTACCTGAGGCGCACCGGCCTGGAAAGCTTTGCGGAAAGCTTGCTGGGTGGCCATTTTGAAGGCCATTTCCGAGGAATCGACAGCGTGGGTAGCTCCGTCGTTGATGATCATGGAAGTACCCAAAACCTTATGGCCGAGAAGCGGGCCCTTGGCTGTGGATGCCATGAAGCCCTTTTCACAGGCGAAGAGGAACTTCTCGGAGATGGTGCCTCCGGAAATCTGTTGCTCGAACTTGTTCTCACCAGCAGCTTCGCTTGGCTCCATCCAGCCGACTACTCGCGCGTAATCTCCTGACCCACCACTCTGCTTCTTGAGCGTGTGGTCGAAGTTGACGCGCTTGGTCATTGTCTCGCGGTAGGCGACTTGTGGTTGTCCGGTTTCGCACTCGACGCGGTATTCGCGGCGCATGCGCTCGACATAGATGTCCAGATGTAGTTCTCCCATACCGGAGATGATGGTCTCTTGCGATTCGGGGTCGGTATGGACTCGGAATGTAGGGTCTTCGCGCGTGAAGCGGCTCATGGCTTTGCTAAAGTTGGGTGTGTCTTTGGTGTGCTTGGGCTTGATTGATAGGGAGATGACGGGTTCGGGTACGAACATGGAGGTCTATCGTGTCAGCTTGAAGATATGATAACAATAGTCTTAAAGTCTTACCATGGTGTATCCAAGATTACCGTCAGTGAAGGTATCTCCAGACGCGCAGTCAACACCGAACACGGCACAGATTTCTCCAGCACCAATTTCCTGGATTTCCTCCATGTCGTTGGAGTGCATGCGCACAATCTTCGGTATCCTGACCTTCTTGTCTGACCTCGCGTTGAATACATTCATTCCCTTTCTGAGCGTACCCTGGTACACACGGATGTATGTCAATTGTCCAAAACTACTCTCTTCTAGCTTGAAAGCCAGACCGACAAATGGCAAAGAGTTGTATGATACCAGCTTGACCGGTGCTTCTGCTCGCTTCTTGTCCAGTGCCATGTTCTCGACTTCGGAGGGGTTTGGTAGGTAGTCGCAAACAGCGTCGAGCATTGGTTGGACGGATTTGTCTGCAAGCGCAGAGCCCATCATAACCGGGGTGAACTTGAGGGAGATGGTAGCTCGTCGAATCGCAGCCTTGATCTGGTGAATTGTCGGTTCCTGCTCGTCCAAGAAAAGCTCTGCGATCTCATCGTCGACATCTGCAAGTGTTTCGATGAGTTTCTGCCTCTTTTCCTTGCAGAGCTCAACAATATCCGCAGGTATCTCGTCGGTCTCCCTAATGGTCTCGCCCTTGGGTCCTTCGTTGTAAATCGCCTTCATCCTGACCAGATCCACAACACCCAAAAAGCCATCCTCGCGGCCGATGGGTACTTGGAGAGCCGCAGCCGGTATGCGAAGCTTCTGGTTGATCTGTTCGACAGCCTTCCACGGGTTGGCTCCCATACGATCCATCTTGTTCACAAAGGAAATCCTTGGAATGTTGTACCGCCTCATCTGCCTGTCGACTGTGATGGTCTGACTTTGCACTCCGCTGACAGCACACAGGATCATGACGGCTCCATCAAGGACTCGCAGTGCTCTCTCTACCTCGATTGTAAAGTCGATGTGGCCTGGGGTGTCAATCAAGTTGATGTGGTATTTCTGGTCCTTTCCTTCATCGTCCTTCTTGATCCAGTCACAGAAGGTCGCAGCAGACTGGATAGTGATGCCCTTCTCACGCTCGAGATCCATAGAGTCCATCTTGGCACCCACAGCATCTTTGCCGCGTACCTCGTGTATGGCGTTGATTCGGCCGGTGTAGAAGAGGACGCGTTCGGTGGCGGTGGTCTTGCCGGAGTCGATGTGTGCTGCGATGCCGATGTTTCGCACTCGCGATAGTCGCTCCCATTCGACAGGGTCTAGGTTCTCGACGATTTTCTCTTGCGTCAAGGTAGAGGGGTCTTCCTTTGCTTGCTCCAGCCTATGACGTTCAATCAGCCTTCCATTGCTCTCTGGCCGTCACAGAACAAACATGGCAGCACATACACTTGCGCAGCCGCAGACTGCCATCTTCGTTGTGGCTTCGTGGTGTGGGCCCCTATCCATGTGTCTGTCTTGGTGCCGTTGGTATAGGGCGTGCGCGTTGCCGCAATGGTCGAAAGAGCGCATCGTGAAGGCGTCGCAACCGAGCGTGCTGAAGAGCGAAGACTGCTCGTGGCAAGTGATTGCGCCCGGAAAAGAGACTGAACCCTCATCTTGAACACAGGGGCGACGCGGGGTCTGCTGTCGCTTCGCAATGTCGAATTGCCCGCCAGGAAAAAGTTGGGCCATCGGAGTTTCGGCGGAGGTGCCAGTCACGTGTCGACGTGTGACCGCCCACCCTACCATAGGCATTGCACGAGTGGACAAGTAGACAGAAAGCCATCTTGGAGTGAAGAATGGGATTGTAATCTAATAGTGATGTCTGCCAGATTCTGCGAAGCCTATCGCTAAAGAACAACTATGCACGCAATAGTCCTATCCAAACCCACCTCCGCTCCATGTCCTTAGGTATCCGCCCGAATATCAGTTACGCCAAACAATCGCTCCAGAAAATGCTGTTGAGAAGTGAAAGAAGATGGGAGCCATACAGCTCCGCGCACATAATATCGCCCATAATTGTGCAAGATGGCATGGTACGACAACCTAAGACTTGACCAAGTGTTGCCGGAATACGACTTGAGAATTGTATACGCCTAGGTCAGAGGCATAATGGCCCTCGTCTACCGGACGGTCTCCTCTGGGAAGTTGGGTGTCTGGAGTTCTGCAACTGACGAGTCTACCTCTTGAACTGGAGTGGCTGGTTTGTGCGATTCGTGTGTTGGCTCATTGGCGATAGGCTCCTCGGTTGTCCGATCGCCATGTTCAGATTCCTTTGCGGGCTCATCTCCATCCTTGTGCTCCTCAGAATTTCCGTTCGTAACCACTGCCCTGGCCTTGGACACGACCTCTTCCGCCTTCTTCTTCCCCTTTTGTAGAGTGCCGATCTTGGAAGCGGCAGGAGCCTTACGCGGTGGTGATGACGGCTTTTCATGGGGCTTATCGTGTGTCTTGCTGGAGCTGGCGGCCGTGGGTCGCATCATGCGCTCGAGGAAGCCTCCTTTAGGAGCAGCACTTGCGGTTGAGGTGCGCGATTCAGGTCGTTTGGGCGCAGGGGGTGCGATGGAAGGGCGCGAAGTCTTTGGTGCCGGGGCCTTGGGTGTAGGACGGGTGTTGGTGGAGGGCTTGCGTGTGACCTTGGGCTCCTCGCCATGTTTGGCAGCCGAGGCAGCCGTCGGCGCAGTCAGACGGGTTGGTAAACCGACTGGACGAGTAGGAGACTTTGGGGTTGGCTTCTTAAAGCCTGTTGGGGACGTGCTGTAGCGTTATTAGCATTGGCGCATTGTCCCACGTGGCTCTGTCATACCTTTTGCGGGGGGCGGAAGTAGTGGGCTTGGGAATGGCAGGCTTCTTGTTCTCCACAGGTGCGGCCGCAGGCTTGGTCTTGGAGGCAGCAGCAGCAGCAGTGGGTGCCGTCGCTGAGGACGCAGATGTTGCAGGTCGCAGAGAGGTGCGGCTGGTCTTAGCAGTTGGAACCTTTGCGGCTGGAACCTTTGTTGCGGGGGCCTTGGCAACGGGGGCCTTGACAGGCTCCTTTGGGGCTGCGGGCTTTGTGGTCTTCGCAGCTGGACTAGGCTTGATGGTGGGTGCGGCCGTCTTGGGTTTCGTAGGGGTCTTGGGTGCTGCTTTAGGTAGCGGGCTTTTGGCAGGGGCGGCGGGAGCCTTGGCAGGTTTGGCAGTCGAGATGGCAGCGGGCTTCCTGATCTCGGGCTTCTTGAGCCCAGGAGTTCCATTGGCCTTGGCCTTGGTTACAACAGGTGTGGCTGCTTCTGAAGCAGGTTCGGTGCTCGGGGCCATTACTGCTTCAGCCGGCGCAGGAGCGGTCGCGTCGGGAACAGCGGCTTCGTCGGCAGGCGCAGCAGGTCGTAGAGCAAGCTCCTCTTGAGCACCCGTCACTGCCTTGTCTGTATTCTCGGCGGGCTGAGCAGCGGCTGGGGCCGGGGCAGAGGGCTCCTCGGTGGCAGCAGCTTCAGCTTGCACAGCTTCGGCTTCCTCTGCAATGGCAGCTTCCTCGATGACAGCGGCCTCCTCTGCGATGGCGTTCTCCTCAGCAACAACGGCGTCGTCATCGACGGCAGCGTCCAGCAGAGCAGGCTTGTCTTCGTCCACGACAGCCTCCTCGGTGGGCGCGGCAGGTCTCAGGGCGACATCCTCCTGCGCGCCTGTAGTAGCTTTGTCCGGGTTCTCGGCAGGCTGGGCAGGCGCTGCTTCTTCTGTGGACTCGGCTGGTGTCTCGTCGACTGGCACTTCTTCCAGCTCCGGAGCCGGCACAGCGATGTCGGCGGCCGCAGATTCCGGGAAGTCGGAGCCCTTCATGATGGAGCCCAGGTTGGGCATGTTGGTGGGTGTGTCGTCGCGGATGGGCGGCGCAGGCATGGAGGACTCGCGCGACGCGACGGCCTGCTCGGGCACGGCCTCGG
>Ga0265780_10002586_pt1 | contig 24395 bp, 25 predicted proteins | sample P1T30metagenome_FD_192432 | JGI IMG/M metagenome (GOLD analysis project Ga0265780, IMG submission 192432) | Plant litter microbial communities from East Loma Ridge, Irvine, California - P1 T30 | ecosystem: Environmental > Terrestrial > Plant litter > Unclassified | place: USA: California... | reverse complement strand
AGAAAAGAAAAGAAAAGAGAAGAAAAGAGAAGAAAAGAGAAGAAAAGAACGTCACCATGGCGATCCGACATCTCGACAGCGCGCCCAAGATCGAAGACTTCACCCCACTCCAGGAGCACCAAGAGCAGACACCCACCAGCTTCTTCGGCGCAAAGCCCATCCTCTATGCGCGCTATGCCGGCCTAACACTCTCCGTACCGACATCCCAACTCTCGCAAGACGCTGCCTTCTTCCGCTTCAACACGGAAGCCGAGGGCGAGGACGCGCTGATCAAGGATGTAGAGATATTCGTGAACTCAGAGTAACTACGCACTCCCTACCTTCTCTTTCTTCCTACTCACCAACTACCTCAGAAACGTCACCCTCTTCCAAACAACCCCCACATCAACCGGCGTCTCCATCCCCTACCCCACCATCGCCATCCACGCAACGAAGCACTACAAAGACACCATCGAAGCCCTCTACCTCAATCTCTCCCTCACCGACGCCTCTACCTTCAATGCTGAAGGCGAAGACGACTTCCAATCCCTCGAAGTCCACGTCCTGCCGCCCAACTACGCCACCCAGCCCGAGAACACATGCATCACAGACATCTACACCGCCATGACCACGTGCGCAGATATGCATCCCGATCCTGATGCAAGCGACGAGGACGGCGGCGATATTCTCGATGATAGCGCGCCGGGCGCGAGTGGCTGGATCACAGCGGAGAACATGGATGAGTATGTGGATGAGGAGGGAAACTTTACGGGCATGGTGATTGGAGAGGAGTTGGGCCCTGGGGCGGGGACGGTGCGGACGAGGGATGAGGTTACGGACGGAGTTAATGGCGATGGGCATGAGGGGAAGTATTACCGTACGGATTAGAGCGCGGTTGAAGTGCTTGAATATGGGCGCGAAAAAGCATCGCCTGGATGCATGCTTGCGCGCAGAGTGCGACGCGAGATTGAGTGCTACAAGCTGAGGGTACGTGAACGCCTTCCTTTCCTTGCGCACTACTACGCCGTGTACTGAGAAAGATGTAGCCACTTGCGCGAGCGAGAATGCTTATAAGAGGCATACATATGAGCTGCCCATCCTCCACGTCCCAGAGTGTTGTTTCGTTTGTCGTCTTCTCTCTCCTTCCTCCCATCGAGTCGCCGTGCATACCTATCACCTCCGCCACCTCTCTGACCCCGTCATCATCGCACTACCTCTGCCTCCATCCCCATTGCAAGTCTTTTCTCATCTTGCCTCAACTCCTTTTGATACACCGGCACTGGTTCCTGAATCACACCGACCTCCAAGTCCTTGTCTTGCTTCGTTCTCGCCAATTGGACACCAATTTTGGTTCCCGCCTTGACACCCTGTCTCCTCCGTCGGGCAATTAGGATGTATGCGATGATTAAGAGTGCGAGTACGCCGACGATCACGCCGACTATGATACCCGTGCGTGTGGCTGAGCGGGAGGATGTTGGACGTGGAGATTTGCGGGAAGATGGCATTTTGATAGGGACAAAAACATAGGTTGGTGTGAAGTGAAGTGAAGCTTTGCTTTTCTGAGTAGCGCGCGCGCCGTTATGTCTTATTCCTATGCCCCAAGGCCAAGTCACCACGCCTCGCACCGCACCCCTTGTTTTCGGGCACTTACGCACCACATGTTCAGCGAGGACCACGCCGCAAATGGTATTTTGGCCCCAGTGTAGGTTCCCCAAAGCGGCAATTACGGCGCAGTCTGACGTGCATGCGGGTGTGTCAGCAAGAGCCTCGTGGGTGTACGTGGAGAGAATGAGTGGAGTGAGAGAAGAGGTGTGATGAGGTGAGGTGAGGTTAGGTCAGAGGAGATGTGGGTGTGTGTTAATGCTGCTGAGAGAAAGGTGTGGTGCTGGGACGGAAGGTGGGTGGGCTGACGACGGCGTACATTGTAAGATCTCGCAACGTGCACAACACACCGATATGTTGACTAATCTGTCCCAGTGAGGCCGATACTAGAGACCATGCTCAACGGATATTTCCCCAGCTCGCGCCTTCTCACCGCAACGAGTCGACTCTATCCATTACTTCTTTCCGCCACCTCTCTTCAACAGTTTCAACACCTCGAGCCTCTTCACCAGCATTATCACGTTCCAGATGTTATTCACACTCCCACACAATCCTCCCAGCAAGGTGAGCCAGTAAAAGACGCGACTTCGTAACGGCTGGCGGGCGGCCTTTGATGGCAGATACTTGTCAAGTATAAATTCGATTGCTTGGTATATGAGTCTGGCGAGAGGCGGGTCTGGGCAGGGCGTAGTTGGACCAAGCCTGGCTGAGGGTGCTTGCGTGAGCATTTTGGTGGTGTGATGTGGTGTGGTGAAGGGATGATTGATTGAAGTGGCGGCCGTGAAGATAAGTGTCAGACGAGAATTGTTTGTGGTTTGTTATTTGCGTGACGAGGCACGAAGTACAATCAATGAAGCGATGTGATAGATCCAGATCATGAACGCGATTGTCATAACTTCGAGTTGTTCTTGGCGGCGTTGGCGTGGTCGGTGAAGAGCGTGGGCGTACTGTGTAAACGCGAGCGCACTTCCATTTTAGTGGAATGCATATACCTCTGGATCCTGCCCCAGCATCAATTGTACTCTTCTCTCGACTACGACGCCTGCGACACCACTGTTGCGCAACTCTACAGCCGACATCACATCTCAGATTCCAGGAGCTTCACAAATTTCAAGTTCAATTCTATCTCCGATCTCAGCCCACACACACCTCCATACCGACCTACAACCTGGAATCCATCTTCATATCTCCCTAAACAATGACTTCCATCGACAGTACGTCCAGGCCACCCCGCCATCCCCTCCCATTCCCCTTTGATCTTACAACCACTTACCTCATCTCCAGACCTCCTCAAACTCTCGACCGAGCTCTCCAAACTCGGCAGCGAGCTCACCGAAGTCGGCACCAAACTCGCCCACGCGGCTGCAACCCTGCAAGAGGAAACTGCGAACATCGCCGAGGAGCTATCTAAGCAGTGGGGCGTCGATGTCTCGGTTAATGTGGGTGTGAGGCCGAACGGGCGTGTAAATGGGGGTTATGAGACGACGGTGGTGAAGAAGCAGGGATAGAGGGAGGGTGGTTGATCATGTAGGACTTGGGCGAGTACTTCTCACTTATTAACAGATGCTTTTTTTATCTTGTGTCTTTTCCTTGCCCCCGTCTCTTATGAAGGGCTACTCACCCTGGGTGCCCTTCCTATCTTATGACTCGCGGCAACGTGACACAATAGCGGTGTTCTGTCATAATGGAACGAAGCTCAATCAACATCCTGGAGGCCACTAGAGACTTGAAACATAAGCAAACAGAACAAGTCATCCAGCCGCCATCTGTCAAGCCCACCAAACACAAGAACCTTCTACTAGCCAACCACGCGAGCTCCGTGCCCGGGGAAATGATCATTTCAGTCATACATGCGGCACATCTTCAAGAACACAAATGATCGATGGGTTTCACAAATCGCACTGCGTACACGCCGTGGACATTATCCGCTCTCCTCCACCATTTTCTCCAACGCACTCACCCATTCCCTCAACGCATCTCTAGTCTCCGCATGCCGTTCGCTCACTCTCTTCATCCACGTTCCCACACCCTCACCACCAGCCATCTCCGCTGTTTGAAACATCCTAGCAACGTGCGCACGATCCGCCGCCAAAACCCAGCCGTAGTGGCTGTCGATATCAGTGTATTTGCGTTCCAGACAGCGCGTTTGCTCAAGAAGCAGGTTTTGCGTACTAAAATCGCGTAGCTGTAGGGCTTGAAAAGCTTGCATAAATTCTTCGGTGGGTGCTTCGAGGGCCTGTAGGGAAGTGAGGAGGTCTTTGAAGTCAGAATCGGGAAGGAGGTGGATGTTCGGCATGTTGATCGCTGATTGCTTAGATGATGATTGGAATACAGACCGCTTTTATTTTGACGGAGTGAGCCAACAAACGAAGGAGCAGAGAGAGAGAGAGGAGAGGACTGACCTTGAGCTTTGGTGGTACTTTAAAGTGCTACACTTGGCACTCGTTCTCCTCCTCCAGCATTCAAATCGAGGCTTTCGCACAATCTTCACCTGTTGCCGGGGTGTCGCTTCTCGAATCTAAGTCGATACCGTCGTCACATCCAGATCCATCGGAGACACGCTTTTGTGAATAGTAGGACAATGGGTGAATCATCTCTACCATTCCAGTAACGACTGTCCTCCCCGTGAAACAGTCACATCCCTTAGAATTGCGATTCTTAAACTGCATCCCCGTCTTCATCGCACATGTACCCGTCACTCCCAACCTTCGCTCACTGCTACCAAAAGCATCATACACAACATATATTACCATGTCATCCAATCCGCCAGTGGAAACTTCCAGCACAACAGACCGCACCCACCTCTTCGACTCCACATTCTGGCAAGTGCTTCCCACCTGCTACACCAAAATCGAAGCGCGCTGGACGCTCATCGCACGCCTCTACCACGAAGCTAGCGCGGCAGTCATGGCCACCGACCGCGTAGAGGGAACCAACTCGCTGAAAGCCGAGCTCGAGATGCTGGAGACGGAGATGAAAGAATTTCGGGCGATTATTGCGGGTATCGAGTTTGAGGATCTGGTAGGGCTGTATATTGTTGCTGGGAGGCAGAGGTGGCGGGCGGAGCAGATTGCGAAGGAGGACTTGGAGGATCTTGAGGGGGGTTTGGAGGGGATCGAGGAGAAGATTGGGGACGTTAAGGCAGATATGGTGTGTGGTTTTAAGGGGCGATGAGAGAGAGGGAGAAATGTTGTGCTCGAGCTGCAAGAGTGTTGTGAGAATAGATTGGTTCTGCGACTTGTACCATACATGCTTCCACACCAGGTAAGTTATATGAGTTAAGTATGCTGCAGTCGCTTGGCGAAAGACGCAACACAAAGTAAGCACTATTTCTCACCTAGGCTGTGGATGCAGGAACCTGCTGCATACCCAACTACGGGAATTCGTCACATGGGAGATGGAGGTAGGATAGCGAGTGAACTGCATCTAAGTCGAACCTTGCATCGGAGGTCGGCGTTCGAAACGGCCACTTCAACCAATGGTTCTATAATGCACGCGTATTGAACCTTCGGATTCTACGATATCGCACGCGATTCACACCTCGCAGAACATCGGGTCATTCAAGCCCGATCTCCAGAATCTGGAGAACCTGCTCAAGCACGCAAAGAGCGAGTGGGCACCGAGAAGAAAGAGATATTACACTTTGCACAAGCTTCCGTCTCAAGCACCATCATGTGCCGGCGCAAAGGGCTGGAGTTGCGAGATGTTGGATTGAGGCAGGAAGAGGAGGCTGTCGTTGGACAAACGCTGGATCAATTTGAGGAAGGCGAAATGGTGTTGTTTTTTAGCTACAAGACTCTGGGTGATATGGCGCAAAACGTGGGTAGAGAGAGCATTCTAGCACCGTTTTTAGTAGTACTCCTCAAGACTATCGGCTATGACATAACATGCTCATCGACTTGTTTGACACCGGCGTGTTGGTATGCCGCGGTGCTGACGAAGGTACCAATCAAGCTCCGGTTATTGTGTATAGTGCTGACGAGGCACACCACCGAGCACCAACAGCGTTCTGGATGAGCTGGATGCGCTGGAGATAACAACAAAGCGCTTGGATCAATGGGACTCTATGACCAAATTTGTGGATCTTACTGCGCGTAGTGCTTCCGTGAAGGTGAGGGAACACACGCGGAAATCATTTAGCCGAGCGCCACTGCCCCCCTGGACCCTGTAGATCATCCCGCGGGCTTACTTACATATTGTCTGCAGCCAGCCACCAGTGCCACCACAGTTTTTCCGTCTCACTCGGCAAAATGACGAGTCAAGAGGGCGCCACCATATTCTCGGTGTCCAATTTTCTTTGGGCAATCGCAACCTACTGGTTCGTAGCAACTGTCTACAACTTCCTCTATGCACCGACGCCACCTACAACAATACCATGGCTTGGCTACGGCAAAGGCTGGTTCGCGGGCCTGCGCAATTACTTTGCACTAACGAAGAGCAAGGACTGGGTTGCAGAAGGGTACGAAAGTTATAGCAAGAAAGACCAGATCTTCGTCCTACCAGCAACTTTGGGCCTGCAAGCGGAACTCGTGATTCCGAGATCACAGATGAGCTGGATGTTTGACCAACCTGATACTGTGCTCGGCGCAAAAGAGGCACACTATGACGTGCTACAAGGGGAATACACATTTATCGAACCCATCATACTAAAGGATCCTTATCACGAGCACGTCATACACAGAAACCTCTTTCGTAACCTTGGTCCAATTATACCAGAACTGGGAGATGAGATCCCACACGCTATCGAATCGACGTATGGCACCGACACTGACAATTTTGTCAAAGTGGACGTGTTAACTTCCTTCATGAAGATGATACCCGGTCTCACCAATCGGATGCTGGTTGGCCCAACGCTGTGTCGCGAACAAAAGTTCCTTGACGCTGTGTTGTCCTTTACTACGGATATCATTCGAACTCAGTCCATTTTAATCATTCTTCCTAAGGTAATTCATCCAGTGATTGGGAGACTGCTAGGATTAGCAGCAAAGTACCACTTCTGGTTGTCCTCCAGGTTCACTGTTCCTTTGATCAAAGAGAGGATAGCGCAGATCCAGAAAAAAGACGCTGGAGACCTTGATTACAAGGATTGGAAAGAGCCAAACGACTTCATAACATGGTCATACCGAACTGCGCAGGGCGAAGGCAGGTCAGACGAATCTCAACCAGTACGCATAGCTGAGCGCATCATGCCTATCAACTTTGCCTCTATCCACACCACATCTCTCACCGCGTACGAGACCATGATCAATATCCTCTGCGCTGACGAAAGCGTGGTAGCGAGCTTGAGAGAAGAGGCCTATCGTATACTTCAAGAGGAGGGCGGATGGACCAAACAAGGCTTGAGCCGTATGCATCGAATGGACTCGGCAATTCGAGAGTCGCAACGACTAGGCCCGATTGCTCTGACCTTCGTACAGCGAAAAGTCATTGCGAAGGACGGTGTCACGACTCCAGAGGGCGTCCATCTGAAGTACGGCACTCTCATGTCCTGTCCATGGACATCTGTTGCTATGGACGATAACATACACGACAAAGCCGGCACTTTCGATGCGTTTCGTTACTCTCGCGCGAGAGAAGAGTACGACGTAATGACACAAGAGCAAAAAGAGACGATAGATACGCTCAAATTGAAACAGTCTGGTCTAGTGACCACAGGTCACACTCACCTCCCTTTTGGCCATGGCCGACACGCATGGTAAGTCCACGACAAGCTTTGGGCGGTCATTCAACTAATCTCTTAACAGTCCAGGTCGTTTCTTCGTATCACATGAGCTGAAAATGATGTTCGCGCACCTGCTTCTCAATTACGACTTCAAGCCGCTGGAGGAGAGGCCAAAGAAGCTTTGGGTCGTGAGGTTCCAGGTTCCTCAGCCTGCCGATATTGAAGTGAAGCGAAGGAAAACTTCGTGGCAAGGACCTGAGTAACAGCGGCAAACAAAGCATAAGATTCCTTGTAGATCCTGCTTCCAAAGGATAGACAGATGGATTCACTATCAGGGCATTCGGCAGGGTCGCTGATCAAGTGCGTGCCAGCTAATTCGAAGGGGCCAATTACCGCGCGCGCAGTACCGGCCAATTGATTCAATGTTAATTTCATTAACATTCCTACTGATCCTGCATGCGCTCCCGATTCCACGAAAACTGTTTTTCGAGAAGTCGAAAATTGAAACAACACACGCTACTCGCAGCTCAGCTATAAAAGCTGGCGCTTGTCGCCCTTCTCAAGTCGTTTACTACAGCACAATCGCGGCGCTCTTTGCTGAGATATCGATTCCCATCCAATTTTTGTATCTGATTGTCTTCGCTGCCCTTCCTAACGTCTATCTCCGGGTTCATATCCTGCTACTTCTTCGATACACGTTTTGTACGGAGATGGCGCCTAAACAACTCAAGCTCCGCAAGAACCGCTCCGGCGTCGATTTTGCTCCTGTCACACGTGCGACCAGAGGTGTCGATGCGCGTGTCAGAAGACACACGACAAAAATCCGAAACCCGCAACTCACCAACCAGCTTGTGCTCGATACCCGTGTTCAAACCCGTAAAAGATTCACAGGCAGAAGGAACGCAAGCTAGCTGACCCGCAGCGAGCTCCAGAGAGGAGTGAAAAAGCTATGAAGATGTGGACCGAACTTAGAAAGCATGCAAGTGGAGTTGAGTAGTCGTTGGTCAGCCTCAGCTTACTTTATGTTCCTGCCTCACGTAAACTATCATACAAGGTAATATACATACAGTGGTAACTATAATAATTGGGTGGATTGTTTACGAAGCAGCGTCTTTCATAATGCTCGCCATGTGTCAGGATAGTTGACGCTTTGGGCTCCGAACGAACTCTACAGCTGGACCCCCCGGGGTTTTGTCAATGGATCGAGGCAAGGTCTAGGTATAGATATGTATACTTAGACATGGATTAGAAGGGCGATTTGCGCTATGCGTGCGCTATTGACGCAGCTCAGCGCAATTTGGCAAGGCTGAGCATTGTAGTTTTATGCTGTACTTGCTTGAGAAGCCCGTTGCTAGAAAGCAAAGTACACAGCTGTTTTTACTTTGTTGCAGACGATATCTTGTCCGTCATGATAGAACTTGCGAAAGTCCTTAGCGTACCTTCTTACCGTATGCCGTAACTTCGTATTCGCTACACGAGCTTCGTATTCTTGCAGCCCGCAACGACGACCCTCGCAACAACCACAATGCAAGGTGCGATGGCGAGAAAACAACTCGTACAACCGTATGCACAGCCGAGAGCGTTGCGCCTCTCCAGTTCCATACAAATAACAGCCTATCGGCCTTGAACAATCACTCAACCACCACAGTACTTTCCTTCGATCAGTTCGCCAGACCAATACCTCACACAATACACAGCGGGATGTCGTTCTTCAGATCTATACTCGCTCTCATCGATCGCTTCAGGCGCACCATCCACATCATCCAAGCGATTCTCGTTCTTGCTGCCTTCATCATAGGCTGCACGCTGCTCGCCGACAATTCTATGCCGCGAAGTCGCAGCACCACTCTCATCCTCGTATACTCGATCAAGTCCGCACTCTTCATCGCTTACCAGTGCATTACCAAGCATGTGGAGCGCTTCCGACGCTTTGCAAGCCTCAAGGCGTACATGATCATGGACACGTTGGACTGCTTGCTTTGGTTCACTGCGTTCATTATCTCGGTCATGGGGGGTGAGTACTGAAGGTTGATGGGAGAATCAAAGTGTCTAAGCTAATCATTACGCAGGTGGCCGATGCCGTGGAAGCTCGTGCGCTGCGATCGGATGTGCGGCTACTGTTGCGATACTGCTCTGGTAAGCTCGAACGCTGTACTAAGATATGACTTATGACTAACAATAGTCTTCAGCTTCACGTACATACTGACTGCGAGTCTGGCTATTCGGAACTGGCGCCAATCCAAGCAACCGTTGAAGGCGCCGTACGACGTACACCAGGGTGCTTGACGAGTCACCGATCAAGCTGCGCTCATGTGTCGACTTCAATTTCGACGCAGGGCTACAAGGAGTGTTAGGCCCAGCGAAACAAACAACGAACCAATGTTAATCTAAGACATCAAGGATTCAACGGGAGCAAGAACGTGATGAGGGAGGTATCAAACAGCAGTGCAGACTTGCTGACATTCACATAGTCTATCGAAAAATTACAAGGCATTCACGATTCCCGGTGTCCTGGTTGTTGTGTCCAAATTCCGGTCGTGGAGATGCTCACTCGTCTCACAAATACAATATGCTATGTTCCACGATGTCAAAGTCGAAGCCATTCCATTTCGCGAGTACGCAAGGAAGTATAAAAACTGAAGATCGTAGATCTTTCCTCCTCAATCTCCCACTCCTTCCTCTAGCGTCTCTCTTAAAGCGTTTTCAATCCAACCTTTTGATTGGACCCCACAGCAGCAGCATCAACATGACACCCAAGTACTATCCATACTGGCCATCAAGCTGGTCTCACCATTCCCCAGAAGCCCAGGCCCCGCCTCCACGCCGCGGACGCTCTCCAGCACGTACTACACACGTGAGCAGCTTCAATTCTCAGGCCGATAGTCACGCCGCCGCAGAAGCTTGGCTTCGAATCCTTGAAAGAGAAAGTGCAACTCCACGTCGTGCACGTTCTCCGGTCCGAACACATATCGACAGACGTTCACGTGGTTGCACTGCTCCAGTCGAAACACACATCGGCCGCGAATTTAGCCCCCCTTGACGGCGTCAGTCCCCAGCACGCAGAACACATAGCCACGGTAATGTCAACTCGACTTGTTGGCCGGCGCTTACCATCCGCCTAGGTTCTCCAGCGCGCACGACGTACAGCCACGACGACTTCGAGTCTCGGTGCCTTCCCCTGCCCCTAATAAGCTCCTGGACGCGGGGCTTGTACAGCGTGGTTGACTTCCAAGACATCTACGTTCTTTCTCCTCACTTTCCCACGCACGCCGCACTCACCAACTCATCATTTTACACACAGACGCAAGTCTAGACCAGCGACGCAGCGCGCCGCGCCCTCCCACAGCATTGTCACGACATCATGCGCATCGTACACGCAAGCCACCCGATTGCACGTGGGCTCCTTCAAGGGCTGGAATAAGTCGAGATAAGGAGCCTGGGAGTGGGCCTGGAGGAAAAGAGGTGGGAGGTTGCGAGAAGCGGTGAGTTCAGGGATAGGGTGAATGAGACACTTAGGCGGCTTGACGACATGTTGGAGATTGATTTTGGGTATGCGGAGAGGGAGGGTTTTGAGTGGGAGAGACCCTGGTGAGGGGGTGGTGAGGGGATTGCAGGGGAGGAAGGAGAAGTGAGAGAGAGAGCGTGTGTGAAGGACAGTAAGAAGCGTCAATGAATCTGAAAGAAGCTGGTGTTTCCTAACTTAACTTACCTACTTCCACAAGAATTATTAACGTCTGGGCCCCACAGTATCACACGCACGTGCACCGCGTTTGCTCTACATTCCGCACTCACTTTGAACACACCCTAAACACCCTCCTTACTTACGGTATACCAATTGCTGCCGCGTCCTATCCAGTCCATACTCGCGACAACAATGGCACCCAAAGCACAGTCAGAAGTCCTCCGTGGACGCGGTCGGGGTCGCCCAAGGAGAGCGACTGCGCCAGAGCCGCCCACACCCACACGCGCAGTCGCAGACCCGCCCAAGAGACGCGGCCGCGGCCCCAAAGAGGTCGCCGCTGAGGCTGAGATCGAGGCCCCCGCCCCCGCCGTTGCAGAGCCGCCCAAGAGGCGTGGCCGACCCGCCAAACAGCAGGTGGAAGAGGCGCCAGTCGTCGTCGCTGAGCCCCCAAAGCGCGGCCGCCGCTCGCTCGCTGCGCCTGAAGTCGTCGTCGAGGAGACGCCCAAGAAGCGTGGCCGTCCCGGCAAGGGTGGTGCCCCCGTCGAAGATGCGCCTGCGACACCCAAGCGCGGCCGCCCAGCCAGGGCTGCCGCTCTCGACCTCAGTCGCGTCGCCGGCTCCTCACCGCGCGTCTCCGAGCCTCGCTCCAAGCCTGCAAAGGCCGCTCTCCCCGCGCCCCGCTTGAATCCGATTACGCGCTCCAAGCTGCGGACGCGTCTGCCACCCGCCGAGAAGGTGAAGGAGGTGCCTGCGCCTCAGCTCACCAAGCGACGCAGCAGGCCCGCCAAGAAGACTGCTGCTGCTGCTCGGGCGCCTTCACCCAAGAAGGCCCCCGGACGCAAGGCCACCAAAGCCGCCGTCACCAAGCCCACGGCTGCCCGCAAGAAGGGTGGCGTCACCACTTTCGAGGTCGCCGACAAGTTCGCCAATCAGGTCCAGCAGTACATCCAGGAGCTGCTAGGTGCCGAGACACTGCCCACGCCTGAGGCCGAGGACGTAGAGGAGGGTGTCGAGGAGGAGGAGGAGGACGATGTCAACGCCGGTGCCGGTGCCGAGGAGGAAGAGATGGACATGGCCGAAGACAACGGCATGATCACGAGCGCAACAGCGCAGCTCGACGAGGACGATGCCATGATGGTCGTCGCGGAGGAGATGGTCGAGCAGCAAGTCGTCTACGAGGAGGACGCAGACGCGGATGGGGCCGGTGATCACGACATGCCAGAGGACATTCACGACGAGCATGTGCAAGACGTCGTGATTCGCGAGGACTCCGAGGAGGAGGAGGAGGTGGAGGTGGACGATGCTGCTACCGATGTGGACCTCGAGACCAGCGTTCAGGAGGGTGACCAGGACGAGGAGAACGACGAGTTGCGTCAGGACGAGCCTGCCTCCATCTTCGACGACTTCGATGAGCCCACCACTGCCTTCGCACCCCAAACCGACTCAAGGCCCACGGCTGGCACCTTCTTCGCCGCTTAGAATCGTGTCCGCCGTCACATGCAGTCAGCAGTTCTTCAACCATCACCATTCAAGCCACAACGTCCAATTATGACACCTTCTGCTGCTTTCGACGCATGTACAGTGTACTTTCCCAGCGACCGTTTTTTCGGCATGGCAGTTTTCTCTCGCTATTTATGTGACACGATGCGGATGGAGCGAGGAGGCGTTCTTGTATAAAAAATATTCATGAGTGGGGAAAGGGAAATGATCATCTTTAGCGTGCTCATAGAGGCACTGTGCATCTCTGCCAGGAGGGTTTACGAGGCTTCAGCACATACTTCTTTTACTGCAGTCGACAAGACGGCTGCGCACAATCACATATTCGAAGAAATTGCTCATCTGTTGACCGTGACAATCATCGTGCCTGCGCTAACTCAGTATACCAGGCCATTTAGTGTTGTTGAGGTAAGAGCACCAATCAAGATCTACCTCACAGCTGCAGATGCCTTCAGCCGCATCCCACCCCCGCATCATCTTCGCGATGGTTACAACCCCAGCTTTGGCAACTGCATGTCGCAACATTCGACGAAATTCTATTCGCTCTACAAAGCCTCGAAGTTGTCTTATTGCCTCGCCTGCTCGAGAAAGATCGACGTCACTGTCCGTCGCAGAGTTTTGCTGAGGTGACGGTACGCGTACTTGCTATGGCATCTACAAACTGGCCGGATGTTGGCCAGCATCCTGCATCGATGTACGCACATGCGGCAGCCTTGAAGGTCGATATCGCGAGGCTGAACGATCGCATCGTGGGAGGTGCTGACCAGGTGCCTGCCGGGGTGTTGCAGTCCTTCTCAGCGAGTGTCGGCGTTCTGCTCGACAAGCTGCTCGAGGCCTCAGGCTCGTGCGATGTCCACGGTAGCGCTGTGCGAACGCGTGAAGATCCAGGCACACTATTGGTTTCCCAGGATCCTGTTACACAGCATGAAGAAGGGCGCGCCGAAACCCGAGCCTCAAGTAAGATCGTTCTACAAACTGTATCGCATAGAGGTAAGTGGAGCTGCTACAGATGAGTGTCTCGACTGAAATGGAGACTAGATGACGGAGCCGACCAGCCGCTATACGCTACCTCCCTGTGTAGTGAAAGCACTATACGTCTTTTGAAGATCAATCCGAGTCAACATCCCAGTGACCAAATCTACGGGAGTCTCTCTGTTGTGTCCCTCAAGTCAAATCCGGTTTACAAAGCACTATCATACACCTGGGGAGACTCGCGAGACATTGTATCCATCGACATCAATGGCTACCAAATTGACGTCACTCGTAACCTCAAAGACGCTCTTAAGCGTCTTCGCAGCATAGATACAAAGCATTTGGTATGGATTGATGCACTGTGCATAAATCAGCGCGACGGACAGGAGCGAACGTATCAAGTACAACTCATGCGTGAGATCTATCAGACTGCTTTCGAAGTCGTTGTTCATCTTGGCAATCCAGACGTACACGAGCATCCATCATCTACGCGTTGGCCCCGGCTTACGTCAACCGGTGAGCGATCATCAATCGTAGGAGTTCAAGAGTGGACGCGCGATGAGCGTGATGTGCCCAGAATCGAGGGAGTCCTTCAAATTGCACTGGAATATGCCGACAAGTTTCCACGACCACCACAAGGATTCGAGGTGGACGCACTTGCATTCTGTCTCATCCGCTGGCTGGCTGGAGATGTACACTTGGAGACAATACCACTCCTGAAGAATCGGCACGTTCTGGATGAATGCATCGGCGTTCTGCGTGATATGAACGCGAAACCATGGGTACATTACCCGCAAATGAGACGTTTGAGGCGGCTTATATTGACATATTCTCAGTGGAATCGCATGTGGACCCTCCAAGAGACTGTTCTACCATCCAATGTGACAGTCGTCTTCGGACAGCACAGCTCACCTCTCTACATGTTCATTGAAGCGGCAATCCATTTGAAGAAGCATGCTTCGTCATGCTGTCACGCAGTCCTCATCTTGTCTGAATCACAACGCGACGTTTTCGACAAATTTATGAGAACACTGATCGCACTTCACGAGAGTCGAGAACTATGGCGCACAAACACAGACCACATGAGACTCACGATTCTCCTTCCGCAACACTGTAGAAAGAACGCGACGGATCCAAGAGACAGTATCTATGGTCTGCTGGGCCTAGCGCGTGGTTGGGGCGACAGCGAACCGATCAAGCCACGTTATGACATTGTGCCTAAACGCCTTTTCGAAGACGTGGCATTTCGATGGATCGCTATGGATAAGAATCTAAACTTCTTGTTTTACAGAGTCAAAGGGTCACGGGCGACGGCGCGGGATCAAAACATGAAGGCCAAAACACAATACGACGCTCACTTTGGAAACATCAGCCAGCATCTCATGAGTGAAGCTAGTGATCGAATCATAGAAACGGCTAAGGGAGATCTGGATCATGAAGCGCGGAGGTCTTCGAAGGGTGGATTGGTGGGGCAAGTTCAACTCACGAGATCTTCTTGGGCTCCAGATTGGACGCGAATGACAAATCGAATCACCTACCAAACCGCAACGGAGACAGAGTTCATCACCAGACAATTCAATGCCGACAAAGGCAGATGTGCTATGCATACAACACGACTCGTCACAAAGTCATCGGTGTTGTCCGAAGCAACTGTGCTTGCTGTGGAAGCGTATCCGATTGGCATCATCAAGCCACCCCATTCAAGAATCGGCTTACCAGACGCCCCTACTCCTCGGATTATGTTGTTTGACGATACAGAACCCTTACGTTACGAAGACATCCCCCTAACTTCAGGCAAGGGTAACAATGGCCGTCCTTACGAGCCCACTCCTGGAACAAGCCATCAAATGACACAGCACGAAGCCGCATGTCGTGCCCTCATCGCCGATAGTATGATAGAGACTCCAGCTACCACAGGTCTTGTTGTAGCAGAGAGGGTGACTCGTCGAGCTACGCAAGCAGACGTACAGTCGGTGGATTCATGGTACAAGTGGATGTACAGCGCAAGATACAAGCACCGTGAAGTACATGTTCCACCAGAACGCGACGACTTTGTCGATGAAGGAACGTACCGCCGCGTTCTAGACACCGATCGTGCCGTTCGTTCCGTGGCGCTTCGCAGACGGCATGTCCAGCTTGACAGCGGCCACGTTGGCATGGCCGGTGGCTATGCACAAGGGAAAGATGAAGTCATGGTTCTTTTAGGCGCCAGAACTCCATTTGTGCTGAGAAAGCTAGGCCCGGTGGATATTGAGGGATCTGGAACACGGACGAGACAGACTATATATACTGTGGTTGGAGAGTGTTTTGTGATTGGAGCTTTAAGTGGTGAAATCGTCACGGCAAACGAAGCGGCGGGGACGAAACCGGAGAAAATATACCTCATATGATGTAGCCGATGAGACGTCGAGTTGATGGTTGAAGAGCGCTGTCTCACAATTTGTAGCAACCAGGAGAGGTGAGTCGGATCATGACACCGCTCACTGACCAATCAGACTCAGTGCAAAGTCTTGCCCATCAAAGTAAGCTCGCTTGCACGACCCCGTGACCTTCAGCTCAGTTCATGACACTTCAGCCGCATCGCAATAACCCCCACTTCTCGCTTCATAGCTCAACATGACCGAACCTAAGTGGCCAAACATAGGGCAGGGACTTGCCTCACTCCATACCCACGCAGCACAATTGAAGGTTCACATCGCAAGGCTGGACCAAAGAATGGAGGAAGGAGCACACGATGTGCCCATTAACGTCGTTCGCTACCTGACTTTCAGCGTGAACTCAGTGCTGGATAATATACTTGATGATCCAGAAGACATCACCCTCTACGAAAGGCTGATCAAGATCGAGGCAACCACCGAAGCGATCTTGAAGCGGACGTCCATACTGGAGGTACCGGACACTGCCGGCAAGCTAGATCAGCCAGCTTCGACTTCGGTGACTGTGAGATCTGTCGCACCGCCTAAAGGGCTTGGGAAAAGAACTGGTCTTCGAATGTCGACCAAGATTGTGTTGCAAGGCAGGAAGGCAAGATGTCAGCAGGTACGTTGTCATCACCGCGGGCATGAACGACAACATAGTCCAGCTTGCAGACGAAGAATCAGTATACACAGATTCACTGTGAGAAGCGAGCGACACCATACGACTTTCGAACCATACAACCAGTGGCCATGTCATACGAAAGATGTATCGAGATACTGACAATTAATGGAAGATTTAGGAAGGACCGCGTTTCACTCACTTCTATTTCAGGTTTTTCGCAACGTGGACGATGACGCGCATGGTGCAATAAATTTCCTGCGTAGGCGCATACCTCTCAACCGAGTTGCTGCACGCATGTAAACCCGTTTGCTATGTGAAGATCGACCGAATTACTCGAGGGTGGAGGAGATGACCAAAAGATGTCAGATTGCTGAAACCCGGGCAAGGGCACCTGCTGTCAGTGGCAGCGATGTTTCTTTCAACCTACAAAATCTTGATCGTTGACGTTGAATAGCGCCAGTATGCTCACCAATACGCATACAAGTTCATAGACACGCGTCTCAAGAGTGGCAGTATGATTGCAATTACTACATAAGACCACCTTGCCTCTCGGCGCCTATAGTAGCTTCATCACATCAGCTACTGAACTCTTCTCAATCCCATCTACGGCTTGGATGATGTTCTCCATTCTGGAGCTATCGTAGACCTTGCCCACCAAGCCTCTGAACTTGCCACGAACCTGCTCCGGGCTGTATGGGTGCTGCTCCTCGCCAAGGGGGAAGTCCATTGACCTGTGCACCTTAGTGCCATCGTCAAACTCAATGTCGATAATGGTGCCCCAGACAGGACACTTTGGGTCGTCGATGCACTTGATACGATCACACAGTGTGCGAATCCTCGGGTCATTGAACTTGTCGTCATCGTAGGCGCTGAACCCAATACCGGCACCAAAGAGCCATGTCACGGCCAACTGGTAGTAGTTGCTGAACTGTGCATCGACAATGTTGTCTGGGTGGAGCTTGTTGGGCTGCTCGAGACCGACAATGCCAAATGCCGCTTTCCCAAGGCTCACGGTCATGCTCTTGGGCAGGACATCTTGCCCGCTCTTCTTCCTTGCCTCGTCTGCCACCTCCGCCACGATCTCGATGCCTGTATGTGTGTAGCGACATGCGCTGTACGGCTTCAACGCTGTCTGCGAGAACACCCATTGCGTCCCGAGACCTGATGTGAGACCGTCAGTCGACGCGTTGGTGCTGAATGCGTGCAATAGTCCGACTTTGCCCTCGATAATGCGGCTGGCACCAGTAATGCCTTGCTCGGCCAACGCTATGCATAGCATGGCATCATGCGCTGCGAATCCTGGGTGGAGCCTCTTGTTCCAGCTTCCATTGTCCAGGTACTGCATTGAACCAGCAGCCTTAGAGCCCGCCAGACCGAAAGCATCAGCAACGACCTGGCGAGGGAGGCGCCTCAGGCTTGCAATGGCTGCGATGGATCCAAATATTCCAGTCGTGGCTGTGTTATGAAAACCTCGGACATAAGAGCCGGCTCCGAGTGCTCGTGATAGACGGCAAAGCACTTCATAACCAACAGCAATGGCAAGCAAGACTTCCTCACCCGACGAATTGTGCACTTCGGCAGAAGCAAGTGTAGCTGGGATGACTGAAGCTCCGGGATGGACAGTACCCGCAGCATACGTGTCATCAAAGTCATATGAATGAGCAAAGGAGCCATTCAGCAATGCCGCGTAGTGTGGTGCAAAGTCATGGCCCTTGGTGTAGACAGTGCATTTACCAAAGGTCCCAGCACTGAATGCCTGGATGCCCTTGAAGATACCCTCGCTGGAGTCGGAGCCCAAGGCAGCACCCGCTGCAACACCGATGTGGTCAACGATGAGATCTTTGAGCTTTGCAATGTCTTTCGATGACAGGGCTTTGTAGTCGGAGTTGACGACGAATTCGACGAATCTGTCGGTGATTGGCTCGTCAGCCATTCCGTTGGCTGAGCCCTTCACGGCGCCGTTGACAGCCTTGGTACGAACGGGTTGTTCGGTTTGGACGTCTGGGACCGCTGAAGGTGGCATATTGAACTCAAGTTGATATAGTTTGATACGAGCAAAGGTGTATCAACTGATGTCTCGTAGTCAAAAGCCTTGGTCATTTATACTAGATTGTGGAGGATTTGTATATGTCCCGATAGTCCCGACACCGCATAAACTAAGTTGTCTAGGTGGTTACAATCCTACGACAAGATGAGTATATGGCCGTTGTTGCCCGAATCACATGGAACTCTCCTGAATCTTGCCGTGCTGCCTGTGGTCCAACAGACCTTGGCCGCTGCTCTGATGTCGTAACGTCTGGGGCGAGCAACGTGGAGAAGCGGAGGTGGAGCACGGTTGGATTTCGATAGCCGGCTGGGGATGACATGTCGGTTGCGTACATGCGGCCGGGAATAAGCAGCTTACAGCCCTGGAGCCTCGCAAATGCAGCATCGAAATTGGCTACTGTCTTCGTACAATGGGTGCAGCTGACAGGAATATCACTTTGCGCCGTAACGTGGGGTTTTGTGGCAGATGTGATAATTTTATTAGCCGCTGCCAATTGTAGTCTTTTGCCAAAGTTGGTGTTCTTGATTGGCGCATGTTCAACGTTCCAGCGGATTCAGACTTTAATCTTGGTGGTGCTATGCAGGCGTTGGGTGGATTAGGTGCGGAGCAATTGTGTGAGTCGATTATAGCACGTGATGTGCTGGGTATCATCACCCACTTATCAACCTGGACTTCAAACAGGAGTAACATTAGCAATGGTGTGAAGTCGACGAGGCTTGCATGATAATAGTATCGAATTTTGACGTCCGTATGACATTTTGACTGTGGGAGAATCGTTGTGTAACTTCTCCGTATTGGCAACTATAGGGAGACAAAGATTGGTCGTTATTGTAACAGCTGGCTATCTACACAAGCTTTTCAGCCCATGAAGGGCCTGACAAACCCAGACGATTGGCGACGCGGCGCGGCCGTCTGGGAAGCGCTTATCTTTCGCTTTCACCGACATCCTCAGTAGATGTATCTGTAGTGCGGATGGTCGTCGCAAAGTTCCTCAAAGGTTTTGTTCTCGTCGGGATTAGTCTCTCCCCTCTGGTTCCATTCCGCCGCAATCGCATCTTGCTTCTCATTGTGACGCTTCATCAGCGTATGCATGATCCAGATGTCCAGGAAAGCAAGAGCGAAAAGGCCGAGCTGGATGCCGTGGCCCTTGAAAAATCGTGGTGGACCATCGTAGATCTAGATATTCAAGTGAAATTAATCAGTTGTTTCTCCTTGCCATGCTTAGAAATGGGAGATCATACCTGAGTCACCATGATGCTGAAGCCTTGAACGGAGATCTGTGCAATCCAGATGGCTGTAGCGCGCTTCGTGTACCCAGCACTACTTGTCGGCATCCAGCCGGAGACAAGGATGACGCCAGGGTATACGGCTCCGCAAACCAGACAAGATGCGAAAACCCCAACAGCGGGATTGGTTTGAGCGATGATGATGATGTATCCGACAGATGCGACAGCCGACAGAATGTACATGGGAATAATGCGGACAACGTAGCGATCAGATAGCCAGGTCGTTATTTGCATCGAGATGAAGGCTACCGCATAAGGAATTATGGTGTAGAGTTGGGTTACCAGAGGACCATAACCGAATTGACGAACGAACGTCGGTAGAAACACGCTACAGAATCTGTCAAGTTCAAGGATCGATCGTAGACTTGCTTTATGCTGACCTGAAGCCGTTCAAAGCAGAAGCGTGAACAGCAAACAAAAATGCCATGAGCCAAATCTTGACGTCTTTGACTGCCAGCCACATCTGGCTATATTGCATTTTCGCATGCATAGTGTTCTTCGCTAGATAGGGTTAGCCGCAGAAATGAACACCGTATCGAGATGCCTTGCCAGCTTCGGATCGCATGACGATCAATCGTTTCTCCTCATCGCTCTTGAAGAACATCGACCGCTTTTTCGAGATCTCTTTCTCGGGCACCTCGGGCAGCAGGATCCAGATGACTACACCCCAAACCATTGTCGCAGCACCTTCAATTATGAATAGCCATTGCCAGGAGTGCAGACCGTTGCTGCCTTCGAGACCTCGCTGGATACCATACGACATCAGGCCTGTTATAGCTCCAGCCAAGGGCGCCGTGGCGAAGATGTAGCCTGCGACCATGAGAATCAGAACGAAGCTCATGGGGTTGTGTACGTACCAGCGCGGACTGACATCTCTTCACGTCGATACCACAAGGAGGTGAAAAGGTACGCAGTCATCACAGAGGCTTCTCCCAGTCCAATGAACAACCGTAACACCATGACCGCGGCATAGCTTTTTGCGTAAGCTAGCAGGATTGCACACATGCCAAATATCATGAGAGAGACCGCGTAGACTGTGGGAGCGTGGAATTTGCGAATGAGGACAAAGATTGGGCCCTCAAAGACCGCATATCCAACATCTAAGTTGTGTCAGTCGTGTATGTTGGCGGGTTTGTGAGAACCTACAGAACATCATCAAGCAGTTGAAGAACTGCTGATCGGTGAGTCCGATGTCTTCCTGGAACCCCATGATACGAGCGTTGCCGATGGACCCTCGATCCTAATATGAAATCATGAGCCTTGAAGTCTTATCAGCAGACGTACGGTCATACCAAGTACGCAAAGAAGTACGCTCCGTTGAGAACAGCAGGAACAAGGGCGTCAATCTTTCGGATGAGCTTCTTTTCAGCCTTAGACTTCTCGACGGGAAGGTTCATCCCTTCATTGCTAACGTTTTCGATTTGGGCCGGGGTCGTCTCTTTTTCGAGGTCGAGATTGGAGTTGCTCATCTTGGAAGCTGCCACTACACTCCAGAAATCGCGTATACAAATAGACGGAGAAGGATGTGATAGAGTTGTGAAGATGCCACGAAAGAGATTCCACCGCTTTTCGGAACCTCGATGAATCAAGGCGTTCCTTGCAATGGCCGCTAAGCATGTCTTTCATCCATGATGAGCAGGGAAGACGCTTGTTTTGGCGAAGCTATTTCGCCCAGGTGGAGACCACGATCACTACGCCATCTCTATCTAGGGCCTCGAATCCTGATTCAAGCCAGTGTGAGCCGACTGAGCCGTCTCGGAAAAGTGTTGACGAAGGAGCTCTCTGTGCGATCGAGACTGGCACTTTTGTCATACGAACGGCAGTGAAAGTAGCCTGTATCTCAAAAGTCAAAACTTCAACTTCAACTTCCTACATCAAGGCGACACCTTGGCGCGTTGCTAAGACATCAGAAATGAAGCTTGAGAAGATACAAGACAATACAGCTCTCCGCGCTGCTGCAAGCGAGGGAGAGTAGGTACTCTCTTGGCAGCCTGACATGAACTAAAGTCCACTTTTTCCTACTCTTGTAAAAACGCGCCCCAGAATTTCCCCGCATGGAGGCGTGATAGGTGATGTTCCCCACAGGCGAGGCGTCCAAATGATGTTTGTCAGTGCTGTCGGTAGCAGCGTCCCGGTTCTACGCACCGGCCAAACTCGGCCATACTGAACGGCAGTAGACTAGCGAGTGAGTTGCTGAATCCTCGCCACACTCCTAATTGGCTATCTGTTACGTCGCCAAAGGCATCCATAGGCACAACCAGCGTCATATAATCAATTCATGTGGTCGGATATGGAGTTGCGAGCTGTCTGGAGATCCGAATTCGGTGTCGGCTCAACAGCATTAAAGCCGCGTAGGCAATGATTGGGAAGATTAAAACCTTCCCATCCTCGAACCCTAGGTTCTGAGGCTTCCGTATCTCAGAGGACTCATCACATATAAACTACATTTTACCACTCTTGTCTCTTCCCTTTGTTTCACCCGGCAGTATGGATCCAATCAAGGGACCGCAAGCTTGGAAGGCGGAAGACGTTCGTCGTGATCTATCTTGGATTCAACGACTGACGCCAGAAGAAGCTGCGGGCTTCAATACAGCATTAGCGCACGCGAAAAAAGCTGGCAAGTCGTTGCTCGCGATGGAGCAGGCCGATTTCCCGCTTCCGCCCGCCTCTCGCAAAGCGCTTGAAACTGCGATTGATGCTACCCAAGGCCGCTGGGGAATGATCCTTCTCAAGGGCTTTCCAACCGATGACTGGAGTGAAGATGACATGAGATTGGCATACTGGGGTATGAGTCTTTACATGGGTGTTGGTCGAACCCAGAACAAGGCCAGCGAGGTCATCAATAATGTCAGAGATACTGGTGGGAGCTACTACGTGAAGGGAGGACGAGGCTACAACACCAACGTGCAGCTAGACTTCCATCAGGATTATTCGGACGTCGGTACGTGTCTCTCCGCATGCTCCTCGAAATCCTCACTTCATAGGCACTGACTACCTTTCAAGTTGCCCTTCTGTGTCGTCGTACTGCTAAATCAGGCGGGACCAGCAAGGTCGTCAGTTCAATTGCGATGCGCGAAGCCATGCAGCAGCTGCGTCCGGACCTCATGCCAGCATTGCAGAGCAACAAATTCTTCCACAGCTATCAGGGCGCTCAAGATCCGTCTCAACCGCCCTACTACCGATGCCCTGTCTTCGGCACTGGTACCCGGATCCCCATCGCTCGAACGAATCGCAAGGACACGACTGCCGCGCAGCGTGACTTTCCTGAGGTACCGCGCATGACGCCCGAAATGACTGAAGCGATGGACTGTACGTTTTATCTCTACGTTGTTGCCCTGGAAGGTGCTGATATATGTTTGTAGTGCTGGACAAACTCATGCCATCGGACGAGTACTGCTATTCAATGGAGCTAGAGCGGGGAGATATGCAGCTGCTCAACAATTTCGTGATTTGGCACTCACGCACTTCATTCGAGGATTTCGAGGATCCGGATGAGAAGCGCCACCTGATGCGACTGTGGATGTCGACACCAAATGCCCCGGAGCTGCCAGCTGAGTTCGAGGAGTTCTTTGGTGACTGCAGGCCAGGTGCTGTGCGAGGTGGAGTGCGAGGAGGATTTGTTACAGATGAGTTCCGCGAGTTTGAGAAGCGCCAGGCTGCTGTGATGGGTATGCCCTTCAAGCCTTTCCGTGCTGTCGTGTCACCGGAGGAGATGGCACAGATTGTAGCAGCTGGCTGAGCCTGGTTTATCGTTTGCTTTCAAGTCGCTTTACATGTTATCCTTTTACTCACATAAATATCAATGAAGGTATGAAGTAGGTAGAGCACTCACTGCTCAGGTAGATCGTGACACGATGACAGTCCTGGGTTGATGGGCTGTGCTTCGGGAGATGTGACAGCAAAGATGATGGAACTGTATTAATATTATACACGCCTGGGTAAAGATTCCTGGGTGTACATGCGAAATGCGCGTTGGCAGCTTGCGGTATGTAGTTAGAGCGTCGTGCTCCATCTTCTCACACGAAATACAGCATGTAGTTACGGAGAAAAGGAGTCAAAGGGAAGAAAAGTCTTGGTAACGAGCTTGTAGAATAACCTTAATAGGCTGTCTCCGCGCCGTGGGTTGGGGATACCATACCTTGGGCTCGCAATACACTGGCAATTCAAGCTGCTCTATCACGTCTCTCTATTCTCACACATCTCTTCCAACTCGTCTCACGGCTAATCAAGCAGAAGCTCTACCGTCATTAGCGTGAGGCTGGGCTCATAGACAAACGCACTCTTCATGACTACCCGGCCATACATGGCTCCGTGTCGTGGATGCAGATCGAACGGTCCGATCAGTCGCGTTCCGCAGGCGGATTTTACAGCTTGATACTGACCATGTTGGGATGGTGCGCGGCTTCGCGAGGGGTGATGGCGAAGTGATGGTTTTTGAGGGCGCGAAGACTCTGATTGTAGTGAGGCTACTGGGTTCGGTACCTACGTAGGAACGGGATACAGGAGAATGTGATGTATTAGCACCCAACGTTAAATGTCTGGACCATTTTTAGTAAGTGGTAAGTCATTGGTGTGATGGATGGCGAGATATTGGATCAGTATTTGAAAATTGGGAGGGACGCTGAGACC